>CAFBMS010000010.1_pt1 | contig 22281 bp, 22 predicted proteins | sample 7269031 | NCBI WGS metagenome assembly CAFBMS01 (sample SAMEA6814072, study PRJEB35770) | uncultured Candidatus Planktophila sp. | biome: Freshwater; feature: Freshwater reservoir; material: water | place: Czech Republic | collected 2017-05-23 | depth 30m m
AGAAGCAGGTGCAATCGGAAATCTTCTTCCAGGTGGACGTCCTGTTACAGATGCTGCCGCGCGTGTAGATCTTGCAAGTGCATGGTCTGTTGCATCGTTGCCAGCAAACATTGGTCGATCAACAAAGGAAATTATTTCCGCTGTAAACGCAGGCGAAATTAACGCACTTGTCGTCGGTGGAGTTGATCCACATGATTTGGATAACACCGCAGAAACGCTGACAGCGCTGAAGAAAGCTTTTGTTGTTTCATTAGAAATTGCACCAAGTGCGGTTACTGAAGTCGCTGATGTTGTATTGCCAGTTGCCGCAGTAACAGAAAAAAGCGGATCGTTTTTAAATTGGACCAGCAGCGCCCGCGCATTTGATGCTGCAGTCGCTGACTCACTGAATCGCAGCGATGTTCGAATTCTTTCAATGATTGCAGATGCACTCGGAAAAACAATTTCACTCGGCACGGTTTCTGCAGCAGCTCGCGAAATTGCATCCCTTGGCCCATGGGATGGCGCGCGTGCAACATTTACTGCAACACCAGCACGTAGTGCTGCTTCACTTTCAGCAGATGAAGCCCTAATTACTTCGTGGCGCCGACTATTAGATCTTGGCACTCTGCAAAAGGGCGAAGACAATCTTGCCGGAACTGCTCGTCAGACAGTAGCAGTTATTTCTCCAAAACGCGCAACATCAATTGGCGTAACAACTGGAGATCGAATTTCAATTTCAAATGCGCAGGGAAATGTTGTGCTTCCAGTTCTTGTTGAAGATATACATGATGACGCCGTATGGGCGCCACGAAATTCACGCGGCTCAGAACTTCTTTCCACACTCGGCAACGCACATGGTGGCGTAGTTAAGGTGGTGAAAGCATGAGTACTGCACAGTTACTTGCAACAGATCCAGGTTGGATAATTGCAGTTAAAGGCCTTCTTGTTTTTGTGGCCTGCGTAGTACTAACACTGCTTGCAATTTGGGCAGAACGTCGAATTGTCGCTCGCATGCAAGAGCGCCCAGGCCCAAACAGAGTTGGCCCACTTGGTTTACTTCAATCCTTATCTGACGGAGTTAAGTTAGCGCTGAAAGAAGATTTAATTCCTGCTGCTGCAGATAAAATCATTTTCATTATTGCGCCAATTATCAGCGCAACAACATGTTTTATGGCATTTGCAGTTATTCCAGTTACAGGACCAGTTACATTATTTGGACACAAAACTGTTATGCAGATGACTGATATTCCAGTCGGTGTTCTGTATGTCTTGGCAATCGCATCAGTAGGTGTGTATGGAATTGTGCTTGCTGGTTGGTCATCTGGCTCTACATATCCACTTCTTGGTGGATTGCGATCAAGTGCCCAAGTTATTTCTTATGAAGTTGCAATGGGTCTCTCATTAGTTTCAGTTTTTATCTACTCAGGTTCAATGTCCACATCGGACATCGTTGCTGCGCAAGATAAATGGTGGTACGCAGTAGTGCTGTTTCCTTCATTTATTATTTATGCAATTTCAATGGTTGGCGAAACAAACCGTGCACCATTTGACTTAGCTGAAGCAGAAGGCGAACTCGTTGGCGGATTCCATACTGAATACTCATCCCTAAAATTCGCACTCTTCTTTTTGGCGGAATACGTAAACATTGTTGGAGTTTCAGCGCTTGCGACAACTCTTTTCCTTGGCGGATATCACGCACCTCCAGGACTCGGTTTTACCGAAGCGTGGCTCGGCGGATGGTTCACCGCTATCTGGTTCTTTATAAAAGTTGCTGGATTCTTCTTCATATTTGTTTGGCTGCGTGGAACTCTTCCACGCATGCGTTATGACCAATTCATGCAATTTGGTTGGAAAGTATTAATTCCAGTCTCACTCTTCTGGATTATGGTCGTTGCAACGCTTCGCGTACTTTCACAACAAGGAACTTCTCGTACCGGAATTTTGATCTTCTCTGGAATCGTCGTTGCAATAGTGATGTTTGTTAATGTGGCATTCGATAATGCAAAACAGAAAAAGAAAAACGCCCCACGTCCGGAGTTATCTAAGCCAGATTTTGCTGTTCCAGAGTTACCGAGCAAGGGGAGCGATCGTGTCTGATCATGTAGAGCCAAGAGTTTCTAAAGATATCGACGTAAATAAAGTTGAATACACACCTGTCGATAACGAAGGTCCAGCAACATTAGCTGCGCAAGCAAAAGGATTTTGGCTCACATTTCGCACGATGTTTAAGAAAACTTTGGCTGTTGAATATCCAGAAGTTAAAGCTCCAACTCAAGAACGTTTTCATGGTCGCCACCAACTCAATCGCCACCCAGATGGTTTAGAAAAATGTATTGGGTGCGAACTCTGTGCATGGGCATGTCCAGCCGATGCCATTTATGTAGAAGGCGCAGATAACACCGAAGAAAACCGAATGTCTCCTGGAGAACGTTACGGCAAGGTTTATCAAATTAATTATTTGCGATGTGTTTTCTGTGGACTTTGTATTGAAGCATGTCCAACTCGCGCATTAACAATGACAAATGAATATGAGCTTGCAGATAACTCTCGCTCAAGTTTGATCTTTGAAAAAGAAGATTTATTAGCTCCACTTCGCTCTGGAATGTTGATGCCACCTCATCCAATGTATCCAGAGGCAGATCACCACACTTATTACCGTGGTGAGGTTCCAGAAGCGCATCCATCACAAGAGGTGAAATAGAAATGCCAGAGTCCGTTTTATTTTGGATCATGGGACCACTTGCTGTGGTTGCTGCGATTGGCATGCTTCTAGTTAAGAAAGCAGTGCACTCCGCTCTCTTGCTTGCATGGGTAATGGTTACTCTCGCATTTTTCTATGTCGCACAAGGCGCACTCTTCTTAGGAATTGTTCAGGTAGTTGTTTATACCGGCGCAGTCATGATGCTCTTTCTATTTATTTTAATGCTCGTTGGTGTAGACGCGGCAGATTCACTTACCGAAACAATTCGTGGCTTGCGGCCGATAGCAATTACCGCAGCAATTGGATTTGGTGGATTAATGGTTTCATTGATCAGCCGCGCAACCCTTGGTCGCGAACCAGTTGGTTTAGATGAAGCAAATGCTCCTGGAAACGTTCAAGGATTGGCGAAACTTTTATTCTCGACATATGTCTGGCCATTTGAAGTTGTTTCAGCGCTTTTAATTACCGCCGCTCTTGGTGCGATGGTTCTTGCGCATCACCAACGTGAAGTGGCACGACCAACACAGCGCGATCTTTCCGAACAACGATTCCGTTCTGGTTCACTTGCTACAGCTGCAGGTCTGCCTGGTCCTGGAGTTTTTGCCCGACACAATGCTGTTGATGTTCCAGCTTTGTTACCAGATGGCACCGCAGCACCAGCATCCATTTCTGAAACTCTTCGCACGCGCGGGGACATGATTGATTCTTCAGAGTTCCAACTTGATCAAGTTAATACAGAGGTTAAGGAGGAGAAGTAATGAATCCAACTAACTATCTGTATATATCTGCACTCCTCTTTACTATCGGTGCAATTGGCGTTGTTATTCGTCGCAATGCAATCGTTGTTTTTATGTGTATTGAATTAATGCTCAACGCTGCAAATCTTTCATTCGTAACTTTTGCTCGCATAAATGGAAATCTAGATGGACAGGTTGTTGCATTCTTCACGATGGTTGTTGCAGCTTGCGAAGTAGTTGTGGGACTAGCAATCATTGTGACCATCTACCGTTCTCGTCGATCAGCATCTGTTGATGATGCTAGTTTGCTCAAGAGGTAGCCATGTTGGTAAATAACGGTTTGGTCTATCTCATCGCATTGCCTTTATTTGGCGCAGCACTTTTGTTGCTTGCTGGACGTCGAGCCGATCGTTGGGGCCATTTACTAGCCACGGCTTTATCGGGGATGTCTTTCGTACTTGGCGCTGTTCAGTTCTTTGAAATGCTCGGTCGCACTCCTGAGAATCGCGCAGTTTCCCAAAAACTATTTAGCTGGATCTCGGTTGGATCATTTAATATCGATGCTGGATTACTTGTAGATCAATTATCTATCTGCTTCGTGCTTCTCATTACAGGCGTTGGAACACTGATTCATATCTATTCAATCGCGTACATGGATCATGACAAGGATCGCCGTAGATTCTTTGCTTTCCTTAACCTTTTTATCGCGGCGATGTTATTGCTCGTGATGGGCGATTCTTATCTCAATCTTTATGTTGGGTGGGAAGGCGTGGGCCTTGCTTCTTACTTATTAATTGGTTTCTGGAATCAAAAGCCTGCGTATGCAACAGCATCAAAGAAAGCTTTTATTGCAAACCGTGTTGGCGATATGGGACTTTCATTTGCAATCATGATCGCCTTTGCAACGATGGGCACCGTTTCTTTCAATGGTGTTAAAGCAGCAGCAGAAGGCACGTCACAAGGTGCGCTCACTGCAATCGGAATAATGCTTTTGCTAGCCGCAACAGGAAAGTCTGCACAATTTCCATTGCAAGCATGGCTTGGCGATGCGATGGCAGGTCCAACTCCCGTCTCTGCACTGATTCACGCAGCGACAATGGTTACAGCTGGGGTTTATTTAATTACTCGTTCAAACTTTATTTTTGATGCTGCACCAACTGCGCAATTACTCGTTGTAATCATCGGTGCCATCACACTTCTTTTTGGTGCAATTATCGGTACTGCAAAAGATGACATTAAGAAAGCACTTGCTGCATCGACAATGTCTCAGATTGGTTACATGGTTTTAGCCACAGGTCTTGGACCAGTTGGTTATGCATTTGCAATTATGCACTTGCTAACCCACGGATTCTTTAAAGCAGGAATGTTCCTTGGAGCAGGATCTGTGATGCATGGAACTGGCGATGAAGTAAATATGAGAAAGTTCGGTGGCATTAGACACTTCATGCCGATTACTTTTGCAACATTTGGACTTGGATACCTAGCAATTTTAGGTGTTCCACCATTTGCTGGCTTCTATTCCAAAGACAAAATTATTGAAATAGCTTTCTATGCTGGTGGAATTAAGGGAATTCTTATTGGATCGGTTGCACTCTTTGGTGCCGCGATAACAGCGTTCTATATGTCTCGCGTAATGATTCTTACATTTGCCGGAAAACCACGATATGACATCAATCATCCACCACATGAATCATCATTTTTAATGTTACTTCCGATGGGAATTCTTGCAATCGGTTCAGTGACTTCAGGATTCTTGCTATCACGTGGCGATGCACTTGTTCATTGGCTTTCACCACTCTTTGAAGCGCACGAAGGACATGGAAAAGAAATTTTGCCACCAGTTGTGATTTCTTTAATGGCACTTGCTGTCGTAATCATTGGTGCCGCAATCGCTTGGTTCAAATATGGACGCGGAACTGTGGCAGATACCGCGCCAACAGATGTTTCAATCTTCACGCGAATTGCACGACGTGATTTGCTACAAGATGATTTCAACGAAAGCGTATTTATGCGTCCAGGACAAGCACTTACCCGTTTACTTGTTAAAACGGATGATGTTGTCATAGACGGCACAGTCCGAGGAGTCGCTGCAGCAGCTCTGGCATCAGGTGGTTCACTTCGCTCAACACAAACTGGATTTGTTCGCAGCTATGCAGCCTTAATCGTCATTGGCGCCGTTGTGTTAATAGCGGCAATTTGGGCGGTGACGCTATGAACTATTTAACGTTGATTATGGCAATTCCGCTTCTCGGAGCTTCACTGATTGCGACTCTTCCACAAACTAAATCTTTGCTCGCAAAACAATTCGCTTTGGGTACAACTCTTCTCGCAGCAGCTGCCACTATTTTGATGACTGTAAAATTTGAGCGAGCCAATACAGATCTCCAATTTGTTGAAAGTTATGACTGGATTAAAGCATTTGGCATTAAGTACGCAGTTGGCGTAGATGGAATCGCACTGGTTCTTATTCTCATGACCGCATTACTGACACCAATTGTTGTTCTTGCGGGCTGGAATGAATCAGATAATGGACGTTGGAGCACGAAGACTTTTTATATATTGATACTGGTTCTACAAACAATGTCATTTGGAGTATTTGCTGCAACAGATGTATTCCTCTTTTACGTCTTCTTCGAAGCGATGTTGGTTCCGGTGTACTTCCTTATAGGTGGATACGGAAGCGGAGAACGCACGGCAGCTGCTGTGAAATTCTTGCTTTATTCACTCTTTGGCGGATTACTGATGCTTGCATCAATCATTGCCTTATATGTACTTTCAGGCGAACAAGGTGGACACACATTTAGCATCGCAGCTCTTTCTAAACTGGAAATGAGTTCGACAACTCAGAACTTCTTATTCCTTGGATTCTTTATTGCCTTTGCAATCAAGGCTCCGCTATTCCCATTCCACACATGGTTGCCAGACGCTGCAAAATCAGCGACTCCCGGAACATCTGTTCTACTCTTAGGTGTCTTAGACAAAGTCGGAACCTTCGGAATGATTCGCTATTGCTTAGCGCTATTTCCTGAAGCGACAAAAACGTTTACACCACTAATTATTACTCTTTCTGTTATTTCAATTATCTACGGTGCCTTCCTTGCAATTGGCGCTAAAGACATCAAACGTTTGATTGCATACACATCTGTTTCTCACTTCGGTTTCATCACACTTGGAATTTTTGCGATGACAACTCAGGGCCATACCGGTGCAACCTTGTATATGTTCAATCATGGTTTTTCAACTGCGGCACTGTTCTTAGTTGCGGGGTGGATGATTTCTCGACGTGGATCTTCAACGATTGCTGACTTTGGTGGGCTACAACGCGTGACTCCAGTAATGGCATGGTCATTCTTTATTGCTGGTTTGTCGAGCTTGGCATTGCCAGGACTCTCAAGTTTTGTTAGTGAATTCTTAGTTCTTGTTGGAACTTTTACTCGTTATCCAGTCGCAGCCGTGATTGCAACATTTGGAATTGTGTTAGCCGCGCTATATATCTTGATTCCAGTTCAACGTGCATTACATGGACCAACAACGGCTGGAAATGAAGATCTTGCAGATCTAAACATTCGCGAAAAGATTGCCATAGCCCCTGTAATTGCTGTAATTGTTTTCCTCGGTTTCTACCCAGCTCCAGCTCTAAACATTATTAATCCAGCAGCGGCTCACGTTCTTTCACAAATCGGATTTACGGATCCAGCACCTACACATGGAGGCAAGTAAATGAGTGAATTTATCTCACCTACGCTTTCATACTCACTGCTTTCTCCAATTTTGGTGGTACTTGCTGGTGCGATTATCGGTGTATTAATCGAAGCCTTTGCATCCAAATCACTTCGTCCTATTGCGCAAGTAAGCGTCACAATTGGCACTCTGGTGCTTTCACTCGTTCAAGTATGGAGAATTAGAAACTCTGGTTCTACGACAGCTGCTATGGGTTCGGTAATCATTGATGGACCAGGTGTATTACTTCAAGGATCCATTCTCATCATTGCACTTATTGCCGTATTTCTTATTGCAGATACTGAAAATTTTGCAGCTGCAGCAGCAGCAATTCCTGGTTCGCCGGAAGAACGCGAGTCAATTGCTCGTGGTCAACAAGTAACAGAAGTTTTCCCTCTCACACTCTTTGCAGTTGCAGGAATGCTCTTGTTCCCGATTGCATCAGATTTGATTACTCTCTTTGTCGCACTTGAAGTGCTTTCATTGCCACTGTATTTAATGGCAGGACTTTCACGACGTCGCCGATTACTTTCACAAGAATCTGCACTGAAGTACTTCCTATTGGGAGCATTCTCATCAGCATTTTTCTTATTTGGCGCGGCTTACCTTTACGGATATTCAGGATCAGTGACTTTTGATGGAATTCGTACAGCTGTACTTGGTGGAACCGGAAACGATGTTTTCCTTCTTATTGGAATTGCATTCTTATCAATCGGACTTCTATTTAAAGTTGGCGCTGTTCCATTCCATGCATGGTCACCCGATGTGTATCAAGGTGCGCCAACTCCCGTAACTGCGTTTATGGCAGCAGCGACAAAGGTTGCGGCCTTTGGTGCAATGCTTCGAATTTATTACACATCTTTTGCTAATGCCGAATGGTCTTGGCGTCCATTGCTTGTTGGCATTGCAATTATCACCATGGTTTTTGGTTCACTTGTTGCAATTGCACAGCGCGATGTAAAACGCATGCTTGCTTACTCATCTATTGCACACGCAGGTTTCCTACTCACCGGCGTCATTGCTTTAAACAAGGCTGGACTAGATGCAAGCATTTATTACTTGTTTGCTTACGGCGTTGCAACTGTTGGGGCATTTGCGGTTGTCACGCTAGTTCGAGATAGCGCAGGCGAAGTTACTGATCTCAATCGATGGGCTGGTCTTGGAAAGCGTTCACCTTGGGTAGCAACTTCATTTGCCGCTTTCCTTCTTGCCTTCGCTGGCATTCCCCTTACAAGCGGTTTCATTGGAAAGTTTTCAATTTTTTCAGCAGCCTACGAATCTGGGTCTAAGTCAGTTGTTATTGCTGGCGTGCTTTCCAGTGCAATCGCAGCGTTTTTCTACATTCGAGTAATTGTTCTGATGTTCTTCTCTGATCCGCTAGAAGATGCAACGAGCGTTGTAATTCCTTCGGCACTTACACGAATCACCGTTTTATTCTGCGTTGCAGTCACAATCTTCTTAGGTGTATTCCCTTCACCACTTCTTGATTTCATAAGTAACATCGCGATCTTTATACGCTAATGGCATCACTCGGAATTCCTGAGATATCGCCAGAGTTTGAGGCGCAACTCTCCGATGGACTTTCACAAGTAGAAGATCGTTTGCGTGAACAAATTGTTGGTAAGTACCCACTCGTTATTGAAACTTCTCGACACCTTGTAGATGCAGGTGGAAAACGACTACGTCCATTACTCACACTCATCGCATCTCATTACGGTGACCCGAAGCGTTCAGAGGTAATTGATGCAGCAGTTGTCTGCGAACTAACTCATCTTGGTACTTTGTATCACGATGATGTTATGGATGAAGCGCCACTTCGTCGCGGTGTTATGAGTGCAAATACACGTTGGACGAACTCTGTTGCTATTTTGACTGGCGATTATCTCTTCGCAAAAGTTTCGGATTTGCTTGCAGATATGGGCGCCGAAGCTGTTCGCTTACAAGCGCGAACATTTGAACGCTTAGTCATTGGTCAAATTATGGAGACCCAAGGTCCAAGTGCCGGTGTCGATGCTCTCGAGCACTATCTCAATGTTGTTGCGGATAAAACTGGATCTCTTATTGCCACAAGCGCGCGTTTTGGCGCGCTTCTTTCAGGTGCACCTCGCGACATCATGGAAACACTTACAACCTTTGGCGAAAAGATGGGCGTTGCATTTCAATTAGCTGATGACGTGATTGATATTTCGAGTGAATCTTTTGAGTCAGGTAAAACTCCTGGAACAGATTTGCGCGAAGGTATTCCAACTTTAGTAACTCTTAATGTTATGAAGTCACATGATTCAGCCGATGCTGAGCTTCGTCACTTGCTAAGTGGACCTATTGAAGATGAAGAAACGGTTGCACAAGTTTTACGCGAACTTCGCCAACATAAAGCACTGGCTGAATCACGCTCCCAGCTAGTTTCAATTGCTAAAGAAGCGCGGGCTGCGCTTGGTCCGCTGCCAGTTGGTGATGCAACAGGCGCGTTGTTATCCCTGTGTGACGCTGTTATTGACCGTACGACTTGATTTAAGTAAATCTATTCCCAAAGTAACAAGCGCCGCCCAAATAATTAAGAATCCAATCCATCGCGCAGTTGGCATTGCTTCATGTCGAACCCATACGCCAATTGAAAACTGAAGTGTTGGCGTTATGTATTGCAGTAATCCAATAATGGTAAATGGCAAACGTGTTGTCGAACCGTTAAATAATAAGAGTGGAATTGCCGTGACTATGCCGGCACCAATGAGCAAGATTGATAAACCCGCGGAAGAACCAAGTTGTCCTGTTCCATTAAGGCCGATGTAGATCAAATAGCCGCCGTAAAAAGGGAGCGAGAGCAATGTTTCAATTGCTAGTCCTTCTAGTGCTCCGAGGTTAAGTTGTTTCTTCACCAGTCCATATGAGCCCCATGAAAGAGCAAGAGCTAGTGCAATCCACGGCAAACGACCGTAATCAATGGTTAAAACGATTACTCCAAGTGCACCAAATCCAACTGCCGTCCATTGCAAGGCACGCATTTTTTCACGCAACATAATGACACCGAATGCGATGATAATCAGTGGATTGATGTAATACCCGAGCGCACATTCGACTACGTGGCCATTGTTTACGCCCCAGATATAAACAATCCAATTTACTGAGATAAGAGCAGCGGCTAGTAAAAGGCGAATAAATACTCGTGGATTCTTAAGAAGTGCATAAGTACTCTTTAGTTGTTTACTTAATCCAAGTGCAATCAAACAAAAAAACAATGACCAGACTGCACGGTGAGAGACGATTTCTAATGGCGTAGCGGGTTCAAGTAAAGGCCAATACAGAGGGAATGCTCCCCAAATGACATAGGCAGATACTCCAAAGAGTAATCCCGTTTTATATCTAGACAATTAGCGGAAATTCGTAAATTGAACTGCAAAATCCCATGCACCATCTTTAACTAGCGCCATGGCTGCCTGCAGATCATCGCGACTCTTGCTGGTGACGCGAAGCTCATCTCCTTGAATCTGTGTTTTTAAAGATTTAGGACCATCATCGCGTAAAAACTTTGCAACCTTTTTAGCATTCTCAGTTGAGATACCTTCCTTAAGAGGTGCAGCAATTTTGTAAATCTTTCCGCTCAGTTGTGGAGCCCCGGCATCTAAATGCTTAAGTGAAACTCCGCGCTTGATCATCTTGTCTTTAACAACATCTAAAGCAGCCTTTGCGCGTTCTTCGGTATCTGCTTCGATGCTTATAACGTCGCCTTTGAGCTCGATTGAAGAACCAGTATTTTTAAAATCAAAGCGAGTATCAATTTCGCGGATTGCTTGATTAATCGCGTTATCTAATTCCATACGATCAATCTTGGAAGTTATGTCAAAACTGCTATCAGCCATTTAGTTATCTTATCTTCTCACTCGAAAAGTAATGAAATTATTCCTCCGTTGGACTACATTTTCACCATGTTTCGGGCTCGGTTCGTCCTTTTAGTTTTATTCTTCAGCTTTATTCCGGCTTCACAAGTGCACGCAGCCGACGTTACGTACCCAGGAGAAAGACCATTTACGGTAGTTGTACCAACAACTTACCAATCGGGGACTCCCGCGCCTTTAATCATCGCTCTCCACGGATATACAGCGGACTCTCCATATGCAGAAAGTTACTTTGCACTTGGTAAATCCGCAGATGAAAAAGGAATTCTGATGGTCTATCCAAGTGGAAGTAAGGATTCCAATGGATATCTATTTTGGAATGCAACACCTGCTTGTTGTAATTTCGATGCAACTTCCGTTGATGATGAGGCGTACCTTCTTAACATTATTGATTCAGTATCTAAAGATTATTCTGTGGACCCTGCTCGCGTGTACATAATCGGGCATTCAAATGGCGGATTTATGGCGCATCATATGGCGTGTAAGCAATCAGATCGAATAGCAGCAATTGTTAGTTTGGCAGGTACAACGTATTCAAATACGCGAAGTTGTAAGCCAACTTCGCCCGTAAGTGTCTTGCAAATTCATGGAAGTAAAGATGCGGTCATTTCTTATACTGGCGGCTATCTATTTGGAAATGCGTATCCCTCTGCGCGCAAGACAATTGATATTTGGGGAAAGATAAATGATTGTGGAAAGAAACCCGCTCGCGCTCTTCCGCGGCTTGACCTAGATCGAAAAATCTCTGGCACGGAAACTACAGTTCTTCGGTACAAAGGATGTAAGGCTGGCACTACTTCTGAACTCTGGACAATAGACAGGGGAGCTCATTCACCCGAGCTCTCTGATACCTTTGCTGAAAATGTTCTTGGTTTCCTTCTAAGTCATCCGAAAAAGAGTCTATGAAAAAATTAGTTGTTTTCTTTTTGATTGGTTTGCTCAGTTTTGTAATGACACCTGCCATTGCTCATTCAGAACTTGTGTCATCAAACCCAAGTGCTTCAGCAAATATTGAACAATTACCAGAACAAATAGAGCTTGAATTTAATGAAGAATTATTGAATTTGGGTAACGGAAACTCAGTTTCGATTATGACCCCGAGTGGCGAAGATATTGGTATGGGCGAAACAAGCACTCAAGGCACAAAAATTACTCGTTTGCTCAACACAACTTCCGAAACAGGAAAATTCCAAGTTAAGTATCGGGTTGCATCAGCTGATGGGCATGTACTTAACGGAATTTACACATTTAATGTAAGCCAAACAGCAGTTCCAATATCTGAGAACCTAAATTCAGCAGAACCAGAATCTGGATCAAATCTTCTGATAACTCTTGTCACAATCATCCTTGGAGCCGTAGTTGTATTGCTTCTTGGATTGCTTATTCGCTCACGAAAACGATGAATTACCTCTGCCGATTAATTTGAGGTAATCTTCACCCGCCGTAAAACGTTCGACCTTGGCGGGTTGCCCGAGCGGCCAATGGGAGGGGACTGTAAATCCCCCGGCTCTGCCTTCGAAGGTTCAAATCCTTCACCCGCCACCATATGGTTCATATTCTGCAGATGCAGAGTGTGAGCCATTTGCGCTTGATTGTGTAATTGTTGTTGATCTTCACAAACAAGTATTCCATCTCTCACTGACATTGCTCAACGCATTTGGCAGGATATTTACCTTAACTGCCACGTATTTACTACACAATTCCTACAAATTTCCTCCATGCAGGGCAATCAAATCATCTTGGTAAAAACCCAGGTGCGAGTTGGACTATATATGTGCTGTCGGTACCTTCAAATAGGCTTGAAAGTAAGCTAAGCTAAACTTTGTCATGGAACTTATAAAGAAGGAGGAGAGATGAAGCCAACATTTAAGACTGACTTGGGACTTGTTTTTAACTCCTCCATTGAAGAGTTCATTGCTTCCGATACATTTAAAAATTATCTAGGAAAAGTAGATCTAATTTTAACCTCTCCGCCCTATCCATTAACTTCTCCAAAAGCTTACGGAAACAAAAACGGGGAGGAATATAAAGAGTGGCTAGTTGAAATCGTTAGGGGACTACTTCCTTTGTTGAAGGCCAGAGGTTCCATTGTCATTGAAATTGGAAATGCCTGGGATAAAGGTGTTCCTACTATGTCCACTCTTCCCCTTGAGACACTAATTGAAATTAAGAACCGATTGGGTTTAAATGTTTGTCAACAATTTGTTTGGCACAATCCCAACAAACTACCTGGACCAGCTACATGGGTAAACATAAAAAGAATTCGTATCAAAGATTCCCATACGCATTTTTGGTGGTTTTCTAATTCAGAGAATCCTATTGCTGACAATTCTCGTGTGCTAGAACCGTATAAAGATGGAATGGTTAAACTTCTAAAGAGACAGTCCTACAACCAAGGCGTTCGGCCTTCTGGACACACAATTGGAGATGGATTTCTAACTCAAAACAAAGGTGCAATTCCTTCCTCTGTGTTGTCCGTAGGGAACAGCAAAGAATCAAATGAATATCGTGAATGGTGCAAATTGCATGGGATACCTCAGCACCCAGCACGCATGCCAGAAAAAGTTGCAGAATTTTTCATCAAACTTCTAACCACTAAAAGTGCTTTAGTCCTTGATCCATTTGCTGGAAGTAACACCACGGGAAGAGCATCCGAAAATTTGGGAAGAAAATGGATTTCAATTGAAAAGAATCAGGAATACGTAAAAGGATCCCGTGGGAGATTTTTAGTAAAAACAAAGAAGAGTGCGAATGGATAAATTACAAAGCTATGCATTCAAACCAAATTATGATTCATTCGAAGATAGCCCCGTGGAAGATTTTTTTCTACCAAGCCTCAGTAATAGTAACCATTATCAAAGAGCTGCCGGATTTTTTTCAACTGCACTTTTGGGAATTGTTCCTGAAGCATTTACTGATTTTGCAGAACGAGGGGGACGCATTGACTTAATTTGTAGCCCTATTCTTTCAATTCAAGACGCAAATGTTTTCGAAAGCATAGTTAATGACGACTTAGTTCAAGATTTTAACAATTCAATCAATTTGTTAGAAGACGATGGGCTTTTGACTAAACCATTAGATTTAATGGCAGCGCTCATAAGGTATGGATGCTTAAGAGTGAAATTTGCAATCCCTCACGATCGGAATTCTGGAATTTTCCATCAAAAGATTGGCGTTTTTACTGATTCAGAAAATCAATCTGTTGCATTTAGTGGGAGTAATAACGAAAGTGTTTCGGGATGGATGGAGCTACGAAATTCAGAATCTTTTAGTGTCTTCACAAGTTGGAGAGATTCTAATGATAAGGAACGAGTAGAAGATATACAGAGCAAATTTGAAAGAATGTGGAGAAATAATTATCGAGGTTTTGAAATAAAAGACTTCACCGAATCTTTAGATTTTATTGAAAGACGATCAACAGAAGATGCCGAACTTTCAACAATTAAGAATTCAGTGAAAGAATGGTATGAAGAACGTAAAGCCAAGAAACAAATAGAATCAACTGGTTTTAGCCTCCGCACATACCAAGATGACGTACTAAATAATTGGGAGGCTAACGGATATAAAGGAATAATCAGTTTTGCAACGGGTGCTGGAAAAACAATCACAGCTCTTGCTGCTTTGGATCGTTGGAGAAGCAAGAATAAAAATAATTCCGCTTTAATTTTAGTTCCCTCTGTTCGGCTTCAAAAACAATGGGTAGAAGAGCTTAAAAAATTTCCTGGATATTCTAATTTTGAAGTATTGAGAGCCGGTGGTGATGTAAGTGCTGATATTTGGAGAATGGGCTTAAGAGATGAAACATCAAATAGAGACCACGAGATTGACGGGATAGTGATCGCTGTAAATGCGACAGCGTCAAAGGACAGTTTTTTCACACGAGTATCATGGGGTGAGCACTTACTTCTCATTGCAGATGAAGTTCATAATGTCGGTTCGGAAGGCTTCGGAGATCTACTTCAAAAAATTAATGTAGGAGCCATCTTGGGGCTTAGCGCTACACCCGAGAGATATAACGATGATGAAAACGTTGCAATACGGGAAATTTTTGGCCCGGATTTAAAACCCGTAGTTGATATTCCTTACGCTCAAGAACTCGGGGTCTTGGTTAGATATCGCTATAGATATGAATGTGTGCAATTGTCTGAGGACGAATTGGAAGAGCATAGAAGGCTCACCCGAATGATAGGAATGGCGTCAAACGATGAGGGCTCAACTTCTGGACCGAATAGTCGGCTGGAAATGTATCGCTTTCAACGAGCAAATATCTTAAAAAATGCGGCAGAAAAAATCTACAAAGCAGAACAAATATTGCGTTCAGAGTATCGAGATGGTCAAGCTTGGATAATTTTCTGTAATGACTCAACTCAACTTTTGGCTCTTTCCGAACTAATATCAGATCTTAATCCATTAACTTATTTTCAAAATATGGAGGGTGATCAAGATGCAACATTAGCTCTCTTTGCAAAACGTGGTGGAATAATTTTATCTATTTTAATGCTCGATGAAGGAATAGATATTCCTTCTGTTGACCATTGCATATTAATTGCCTCGTCTGAAAGTAAGCGACAATATATTCAACGAAGAGGTCGTGTATTAAGAGTGAATAAAGAGAACCCAAAAGGAGTTGCGGAAATATGGGACTTAATAGTTGTGGATGAGAATGGTCTAAGTTTTACTCCTGCCGAAATCACTCGAGCAACAGAATTTGCCAAAATGGCAATCAATCACAGCATAAACATTGATTTAGCAAAATTAATACCGTAATCTGTCGTTACTTCTAGAGGTGAGGAAATATGTCTGAAGACACAGTTGCATACCAACACCTTCTATCAACCTTGCTCGAAATTCATGCCAAAAATAGAAGCGCAAGTGAATTAGCAGATGTAGATTTCGTAGATTTTAGCGAATCAGAAATTCAATTACTTGCAGAATCACTCTGGGCTAATCGTTTTTCCGAGTCCCGCATAGACTTTCAGGATTTAGTTGGGAAACTCGTAGCTGAGAAAGCCGTTCAACGATGAAGATTCTTTCACTGAAGCTTACAAACTTTATGAGCTACAAAGGCACCCACGAAATAAATTTTGATGTTCCTGATACATCTCCAGTGATTCTATTTTTGGGAGAAAACGGACACGGCAAGACGACGATTCAGCATGCAGCCAGATGGTGTTTGTACGGAGAAACAAATTATAAAGATAGAAAAATTCCACTTCTTGATCTATTAAACCGCAAATCCTATGACTCAGCTCCCGCAGCAAGCCAAGTAGATATGGAAGTAGTTTTAGAGTGGGAAGATTCGAAAAAGAATTATGAACTAACACGCACTTGGTCTGTGAAGAAAGATGAAACTGGATGGGTTACAGGTGCTGCTACACCTTCTTTGCGAATTGATCATAAGAATCCAGTGCCAACTACTTCTATCCCAGAGTACGTTCAGAGATTTCTAGCTAAAGAAATTTCGCACTTTTTCTTTTTTAATGGTGAAATTCAGGATGAGTTTGACAAGATGACTTCAAACGACGATGGAGCTGGTTTCATCAAGTCAGAAATAGAAAAAACTTTGAGCATTCCTGTAATTACCGAAGCTATCAACTGGTTGCATGGGAAGGAATCTTCAGAATCTACTGCGATTGAAAAAGCTAATAGAGATAATGCGAAAATTGCTCAACACGCTTTCGATAAAGTACAGGCAGTTAAAGAAAAAGCAGTTCTTGAAAATGAATTAAAAAGCCAAGTCGAGAAACGAGAAAAGGCCAGAACAGCGATTGCCGAGTTAAATAAGAAGATAGGAAACATTGAAGAAGTACAAGATCTCACCGCAAGTTTAAATATTGAAACTGGTAAAATTGATGAAATTACATCGCAAAGGCGAGAAATACTTTCGAATATAAAAGATCACCTTTCGATGAATGTTTGGCTCCCTAATTCAAAATATTTGCTTAAAGTTTGGAAAACAGCTCAATCTGCAAAAGATGAATACGAGAAAGCGGAAGAATCAGCAAAAACTTTTTTAAGAAATATAGAATTACTATCTGAGCTTGAACAAAGCACAACTTGTCCACTTTGTAATTCCGTTCATGATAATACTCCCGAAAGTGTAAAGTCTCGTAAGGTTGATTTACAAAGTAAATTTGATGAAATAGCGGGAAAATATGATTTAGGCTTTCAACAAACCTTGGAATTGTTTGCCCTTATGGGATTCGAATCTAGTAAGGTTTCTAAGGTCGTAGACTTACAAAAAGAATATGATGAATTAGGTGCTCGTCTTGCAAAGGCTAAAAATGCTGCAGCAGAGGTGAAGAACCGATTGAGTTTGCACGGAAACGTTGATGTAAAGGAATCTATGATCAACATGCGGGGATTCACCCAAAACGAGGAAGAAGCAACAAGAAGCATAAATACTTACCAGGATGAGATAAAGAAGAAAGCCTCATATATTGAAGGTCTTGAAAAAGAAATCAGTAAGGGCGGAACAGTCAGTCCTGAGAAGCAGGCTGCTTATAACGCTTTTCGCTATCTTAGATTTTTATTTACATCAGGCAAAGAGTCTTATGCCAATCTAGTACGTCAGCAGGTTGAAACTTTTGCGTCAGAATCTTTCAATTCAATTATTTCAGACAAAAAATTTGTTGGACTAAAAATCAACGAAAGTTATGGCGTTGACCTCCTGATGAAGGACGGGAAAATTGAACCACTGCGTTCAACAGGTCAGGCAAAGATAAGTGCGATATCACTCATCAATGGTTTGATTAAAACAGCGATGCCTGAAGGTTTTATCTTGATGGATACCCCTTTTGGATCTCTTGACATGGGGCATCGTCGGGAAGTCTGTAAATGGGCTTCTAACTCCGGCCTAAAGGTTTCTTTATTTATGCACTCTGGTGAATTTGATAGAAATATAGATTCAGAATTTTTTGGGAACGGGATCGGTCGTATTTATCGCATACATAAAGTAGACGACAACGAATCTAGTATTTCTGTGGAGGTTTAAAGTGGAAAATTCTCAAGTAAAAAACATAACAATTTCAAAGCGAGCTGAAGAAATTTGCCAATCGTTGATGAGCGAAGGATTCGTTAACAATGCAATAGAGGCTTATAAAATGGGCGTAGCGATTGCATTGGACAAGAAGTTAGAAGTAGATCGAGAAGTCAAATTTGATCATGGTAACAAATGGGACACTGCTGCAGTTTTCTACGATCGTGAATCTAATCTAGAGCCATTACTTTTACTGCATGGAGTAGATAAGACAAATCTTGTACTCGAAGGTAAGTATTTGGCAGAGGCAGGATTGCGGTTTCTAGATGAGAAAAGATTAAGGAATGAAGATATTCTTTCTTACCTTATCGGTAATGCAAATGGCTAAAAGCCTATTTCCCAATAATTTAGTTTTGGTTCCTCTAATTGTGGCTGCGATAAAGAAATCAAATGGAAGAGCGCACTTCAAGGATATAGAAGATTATGTTGCAACCGAACTGAAATTACCCGATGAATTGCGAAAGATGATTCGCAAAGGAGGTAGAACTGAATTTGCATACCGATTGAGTTGGGCGAGAACTGCTGCCGTATCAGAAAAATTGATAAAGAAAGATGGCGCAGGTTACTGGACTCTTTCTATCTAGGTATTACCTGCGATGGATGCTGTTTTATTTTTAAGATCAAACTTCAAAAGCAATGTCCGAGTTTCATTCACATCGTGCGTTGTAAATGCATGACGAAGAATTGCAGAAAAACCAACCCAGAAACCATCTTTAGTCATTCTTATGGTCTGCTCTGATTCTAATCCACCACAAACACAAATTGACTTGAAAGTAATTTCTTTCACAGCCGACGCTAATTCTTTAGGGGGAAAGACAACGCCACTAGAAATAGTGTTCATATTGGGGCGTAGTTCCATATTTATATAATTTCCTGCTATTTGGTAAGCAACTTCAGTTTGAAAAGTGGATTCTTTAGCAATCTCTTTAGCTTCCAATATTTGCTGATCGCCATGATTGGTGCCTACAAGAGCAAATACGGATGGAGCAACAAGCCTAAGAAAAGGTACATATGTCAGATAAATAGCTAATGATCCTAGGCTTACACCGTCACGTAGTGCTTTCTCTGAAATTTGGTCTCTATGCAACAAACCAGAATCGGAATCTCTGAATATTGAAATCAACCATTTTTCATGATTTGAAAACTTTAGGTCCGCTATCAAAGGATTATCCATATTTTTGATGGAACTTGGTTCCCCTACAACTTGACGGATTAGATCTAACAGAATGTCTTCTTCGATCTCTAAAACTGCTCCACGGTAATTGGAAACTCGTCTAATTCCTATGGACAATTCTTTGATATCTAATGCGTCTTTCACCATTAACTGTTTTGCAAGCGTAGATTCAAAAATTGAACTAAACCCTGAGGCTCTAGCTAAAATAACATTCCTGCACACCAAGGCAGTTGGGTAACGTTTTCGAATTGCAATCAAAATAGAGTCGTATGAGTAGCCTGTTGCTACAGCAACATCTTGCATATCAATGATTCCGATTTTAGTTCTAAATTTTTGAATAGAACTATTGAATTTATCTAAATCGTCGGTGCCACCTTGCAGTCTGGGTAACTCACTCTTTGCAAAAGCTAAAAAAGTGGAGTCTCCTAAAATAGTAGCTAACTCCATGAACCATTTAGGAGATAAATCCGTCTTTGTAGTCAGGCCTTTATCAAATGCCAATTCACCAAAATTGCTCAAACTGCTTGATTCCTTCAAAAGCATTTTTGCTTCATTTAATAGCCAAGAGTTTTCGATGTCAAGCCTAATCTTTCGAACCTTCTCTGCAATTTGCCGAGCTCGCTCTCGAGTAATTCCATATTTTTGTCCGATAGATTCTAATGTTTCTTCTCCACCAAAAAAAAGAAGTATTCGATTTTTTGCAATTTCTAAATTTCTGGAGCTTTGTAAATCTTCATCTAAAATCATCTTTTCAATTAGCCCAACAATTTCTTCACAATTTTGGGAATCCCTTATTTGAATTCGTAGACTTGGAAGGATTTTAGAATTTGAAGTGAATATTCCAAAAAGTGAAACTTCTAAGAGTCGTAATTTATCACTGCTGTAGAACCTAGCTTTTCTTAAATCTTCATTAGTCACCCTCAACAAATTGTTGTAAGTAAACCCATCTTTGAATGTATCAATCAAATTTGGCTTAGTTTTTAGGATCTTTAAAAGAGCAGTGGCATCTTTTTTATCAAGATATGACCACGGGATGATCTCATCAAAGTCCCTCTCACATGGAATCTTCCCAAATGGCACAGCAAGGGGAACAACAGCTTCACTTTCAAAAATCCGACACAGGGCCTCTACTAGATAAGAAACACGACCGACACCGATGGCACGTGTATCTGCAACTGTTTCTTCTGAGATTTTTAGTAAATCATTATAGGTAAAACCATGCAAGAATTTTTCCTTAGCATCTGTGGCAGTGAATAGCAGAAGTTTTAAAGTGTTTTGTTCTTTCTGTTCGAGAGATTCCCATGGAATAGTCTCCGTTCTGGGACGAACATTCCGTATGCGATTGAATTCTGGGTGCATCATTAAATTCCACCATTAAAGTAGATTGGTGCCTCAATGATTCGCATATCCTAAGTCTTACACAAAGAACTGACATTTTGAATAACCCCTCACTAAGTACTTTTTGGACTAATTTCAAGATAATTCAAGGCTGAACCAAATGTTAATGTTCATATTTTATGCTTGATCCGCTATTTTAGTAATAAGTTAATTAAATATAGTGCGCCCGTTAATAAACCAGATGACAACACCTAGCGCATTATATTAATTATCAACTGAGATTAAGTAAATAGTTACTGAGATTTTAGTAATTTTAATTTAAAATAAAATTATTTACACACAAGAATTATGTCGCTAATTGATCCAATATTATAATTTTAGTATGAGAGAAATAGTAGTTGGTAAGATTGAACATAGATCTGCTAGATCCACCGATGCATTGGAACATTTTCGTGCAGTACAAGAAAGTTATTCAGAGATAGTTGAGTACCTTCCAGATTTCCTGGGCATGAACAAATGGACTATAGAACGTCATGAGCAATATCTATCTCGTTTAGGTGGTTCCACTTCTGGAGTGAGGAACTACTTCTTTTTCTATGAAGGTCAGTTAGTTGGATCCGGACATCTCAAGCCAGGGGCTTGGAATTATTCAGGTGAACTCCTTTACTGGGTCAGAACTGGATGGGATGGGCTAGGCATCGGAATGCATATTGCAGACACAATGTCTAAACATGCTCATAAACATCTCGGTTATAGATTTGTAATCATTGAAACAGATAAAGAGAATCTAGGAAGTAGACGAATAGCTGAGAAATCAGGATTCAATTTAGCTATGGTTTATGGGCATATTGATCATCTTGGAAGAAACAGAAACATGGCGGTCTGGGTAAGAGAAGCTCCTATGACCAAGATGGCTGCCCGATTTGATTCCAGTTACCAATTTGATCCCGTCTCCCTATTCCTACCCTTGCGATACAGATCCGCTACAGATCAAATAATTTCCGCCTACATGAAACCAGAGTCAAGCGGGGGATCCCCAACAAGTTAGGCCAGTTAATTCGTATCTAAGAAAGTCTTTCAGTTATATCTAATTGTAGATTCCCTTAGAAGAAGGATAAACCCAAGGGAAGTTCTACTTCCCTTGGGTAACGTATTTAAACGTAGTTATATACGTATTTATATATGTAGTTATATCCGTAGTTCCGACATAGATCTTGAATAATTTTGTCTAGGAAATGATGCTAGTGACATCAAGGACTCGATCTTTTATCTTAGAAAAGGGATCGTGGGAAATAGTCTCTTCTTCTGGCTCAATCTGATTGCTAGGGTGCCATTTAGCAAAACTGTACTTCTCATACTCTGGATCGTCTTCACCCACATTTACCCATACGTTACACGGCGTATTTGGACCACGGTACTGGACAGTGACCCAACCAAGCTCCTCTAACTTCTTACGCCTTTTCAGATATGTATTGGCTGTTATAGATTCGAAAGCGCAGATCTTCCTTTCTGAGTATCTCGAAGGCTTGCTGTTGGTCCAGTTATAGGTGTCCGCATAGAACCGTAGCAGCGATTTTGAGCCATTATCTAGCTTGGCTTCTCTAATAAGGACGTTGTACTTGTATAAGGCGTCTTGCTCCTTGCCATGTTTAATTAATTGTTCTTTCATTATTTACTACTTTCAAATATCAGTACCG
>CAFBMS010000011.1_pt1 | contig 20335 bp, 20 predicted proteins | sample 7269031 | NCBI WGS metagenome assembly CAFBMS01 (sample SAMEA6814072, study PRJEB35770) | uncultured Candidatus Planktophila sp. | biome: Freshwater; feature: Freshwater reservoir; material: water | place: Czech Republic | collected 2017-05-23 | depth 30m m
ATATCGCAATCGGTCTATGGGCTGATCTTGGTGCGCTATTAATTGCCATCACAGTAATTCTTGCAGGCATAATCTTCCACGCTTACTGGAAAGAAACCGATGCAACAGCAAAGATGAATGAGCAAATTGCATTTAATAAAGATCTCGCACTTGGTGGAGCAGCACTAATCCTGTTCGCACTTATCGCAAGCGGTGCAATTTCTGGAGCAGAATTTGGTCCACACGTAGGAAACATCAGCATCTTCAATAAGTAAGTCTTAATAACAAAAGCCCTCAGCAGATGCTGGGGGCTTTTGTTTTATATATAACTTTTTACCAATTAACACACTCTAAAATTGCTTCATCTGAAACCTTTGAAAAATCAATTGTTTGAGCATAAGAAAACCAATGATTTTGCTCGATTGAAAATGACTGCGTACGGCGAACCGAAGCAAGAAATTCCTGTACAGAAACCTTCAAATCTTCAAGCCTGTGCCTTGTTCCAGCATTTTTGACTATCTCTTGCACGTCTTCAAAATTATTGCCTTGGAACTTAGACATTAACAAAACACCGAGAGTGACTAGCTCTCCATGGGCAATTGTGCGACCTGTTACTTCTTCGAATGTATAGGCGAAGAAATGTTCGCTTCCTTCCTCAAATCGTGCGTGCTTCATTTCGTGGCAGCGCCATCCAATATCTCTGTGCAACTCCATTAATCTTCGTAATCCATCATCAGTCTGCGCTTTTACTCCAGGTGCACAATCTGCGAGTTCGGCAAGGTATCGATGTGAAATTTGCGGATCTTCTGGTGTCCATCCAAACTCATCTTTTCCTTGTTGATGTGCAAATTGCCAATCAAACCACGCTGTGTGGCATGCGAGTACATCTCCAATTCCGCTTGTCACCATCGATGTCGGCGCTGATCTGAACAATTCAAAATCCACTAAAACTAGATCTGGGATTGCATCACCGTCATAGATAACTCCACCTTGTTCACGCAATGCACTCATGCGTGTGAAGCACGCATCCACAGAAGGAATAGATGGAATTAACGTTAACGGCAGATCTCGGCGCCAATGCACCCATTTAGCTGTATCCATCGCTGATCCGCCACCAAGACCTACTACATGAACTCCTGGAACATCGTGTGCTAAATCATCAAGATATTTTTTTGATAATTCTTTAGCTTCGACAATCAACTTTGGTTGATTACTGACATCGGCTTTAATCAAATCCCAAGGCTCTTTATGAGTGATCAAAATGTATTCACCCAGATTGTTTAAATAATCAGCACAAATATTTGAGCCATATTTAACATTTGAACCGTTGGCCTTAAACATTTATTTCTCCTCTAATTCGCTCAAAACGGTAAGCACGTTGATGTCGTCAATTACTCTGTAGATCTCAAAGAAATTCTTGGATTTCGCTTTCTTCTGACGACTCTTCTTAACAATCATCGCTGAAAAGAAGGAGACATCTGTACTTACATTAGTGAAGAACTTATCTAGAGAAATGCCGGCTGTTTGACCTTTGAGCCACAACTGCCTAGCCATATTTACAAGCATGGTTTCGTGCAGAGACGTTGCGGCAACTAATTCATCAATTTGTAACGTGACATCTAAAATATGAGTTGGCATGGCAACTTCTCTACCAAAATACCAACGTGCCACAGGCAAGAATGGTTCTATTTTTCCTGGCCTCTCCCCTGGATGTTTATCAAATCCGGAAGTCCACATCGCCTCTGCCATAGATACTGCGACTTTTCTATGATCTTCATTATCTTCATAAAGGTATGAATCAGGATCAAAAGTAATCACTAAATATGGTTTTACATCTCGAATTAAATCTATGTATTTTGATCGTAAAGTTACTTCAGAGAAATCGCCCAATCGGTCTGTATCCAAATTCAAATCGATAACCTTGCTCACGCCAAGAGTTGCCATAGCAGAGTTAAATTCCTGAGTATTTGCCACAATCGATGAACTTTCATCTAAGTTAAAGCTATCCCAACGATCATTCGTTGCCCTGACTACTGTGACTTTCCAGCCAGCTTTTATGAGAGTAGTAATAGCTCCACCGCAAAAAAGCAGCACATCATCGGCATGGGCCACTGAAACGAGTGCAACTCTGTTTTTGGTTTTAGGAACTTTAAGTTTTAAAAGTTTCATAGTCGCTCTATTCACTTAGTAACCCTTAAATCTATGCCAGCTTTGCGAAAATGTTCTCTATAAGTTTTATCTATTCCAGAATCTGTCACCAAGATTGAAATTTCCTTTAATTCACAGACTTTGCCGAAGGCTTTTACTCCGAATTTGGATGAGTCGGCAGCAACAATTGTTCTAGTTGAAGCGTGAAGAGCAGCTCGTTTAATCATGGCATCATCTGAATTCCATTCAGTGAGCCCGTACGTTGGCTCTAAACCAGATGCCGTCATAATCATCTGATCAAAGTGGTAATTCTTTAAAGTTTCTAAGGCAGCAGGTCCAATCAAGGACTCTTCTCCTTTTCGGACAAAACCACCGATGACCATCAATTGAATATTAGGAGCGGCACGTAAAATATCGGCAACTCGAAAACTTAGCGCACAGACAGTTAATTCGCGCTCAACTAATTGCTTGGCAATTGCGACACCTGTTGATCCTCCATCTAAAACGATAGTTTCTCTATCACTTACAAGAGTGGCAACATATTTTGCAATCTCATTTTTAGCTTTCGATGCAATTTCACTTCGGATTGCGAAAGCGGGTTCAAATGATCCACTAACGCCTTTAATGGCATAACCCTTTTCACGTCTAAGCAAACCAAGTCTGGATAAATGTTCGATGTCACGACGAATTGTCATTTCTGAGACTTTAAGAACTTTTGTGAGATCAGAAATTAGAACCCGTGCTTCATCATTGACGATATTCAAGATTTCTTGAAGTCGATCATCGGGTTTCATTTATTTCCTTAAAGTACTTAAAGTAAAGGCGAAGTGATTCTAACCCTTTACCCACGCTTCAATGTCATCTAATTGTTTATCGGAGATTTCTGTCTCTGTTGCAATTGTGTACCACAAGTTTTTTGACTCTTTAGAGTAATCAACCATGTGCTTTAAACCATTGCGTACATCAGTCCACGTGATGTCCATATCTTCAGGCTGATATGCCACGCCCATTTCATCTAACTTACTCTTGATGAATTGAGGGTTATTGTTTTGTAGATAGCTCATGATTACTACGCCAAGAGAAACGATTTGACCATGTAAAAATGGTTTATGAATCAAGTGCTCGAGTGAATAAAAGAGGGTGTGCTCTGAACCTTCAATAGGGCGTGGATTCCAACCAGCATTATTAAATGCTGGACCTCCCCATCGCAAGGCATTCATTAAAGTTTGAACACCGCGATCATTAACAGCATGTATGTCAGCAGTTGCATTAAGAACTGAATCCAAAACTTGCGAAGCCTGGTCGACCCAGAATTGATCGTATGGCCACTTCTTTTCACACTTTCCCATTTTTGTTGCGTATTCCCAATCCCATTTTGCTGTGTAATAACAGACAATGTCGCCGACACCAGATCGATTTATGTACGCAGGCGCACTTTGAATAACATCAAAATCCACGTAAATCATTTCAGGAACTGCATAGCCGACATACTTTAAAATTCCATTGTCACGCACCGCAGATCGATGTCCAAATGGTGCATTTACGGACATAGATGTTGGGCATTGAAACAGCGGCAAATTTTTACGCCATGCAAAGTACTTTGCAACATCGATTGCAACACCGCCACCGATACCAACAATTGCTTTGACCTCTGGGAGTTCTCTCAAAGTTTTTTCTAGATCTTTGACCTCTAATGAATCTACTAAATGCACAAAAGTTTCTTTGCTATCGAAGTGATGGGAAAACTGTGGCCACAGGTCCTTGTTTGAGACAACTAAGAAGGGAGGATTAATGATTTTTGGTAACTCTGCGTACAACTCTCGTCCGTAGGCAACATCAAATAATTGCATTTTTCCCTCTTTCTAGTTGTTTTTACAGTGTGTCTGTTACTTTTGAAGCATAAGCAAAACTGCCGGCTTGAACTCCGGTACGAGCAGCCAGAGCAAAACTTAATGTTTGAAAACTCAATGTGTCACATATTCGCTGATCACTTCCGTTGCGATCAGGAGAAGGAAGCTTTGTTCCAATACCTTTATCGCCAATCCACGTTACTGAAGATCCTGAAGCAATTACATCTGATGCCAATTTAACATTGAGTGCATTGTGAGGTTCAGTCCCATGGTCGAAGAATGTGATGCTTAAATCTGGACCAGCTATTTCTATTGGGCCATGTCTAAAAGATGCTGCTGTAGTTCCTTCAATCGACATCTTTGCGGCCTCTTTTAGAATTAGCCCTGCTGTTTGCGAAGAAGCACCTGCTACTCCCCGGCCAACACATACGTAGTTCTTCTTGTAAGGGAAAAGTTCTTCAGCAGATTCAATATGTGAATCGAGATCTGAAACATATGTTTCAATGGCGTCAACAGTTCGTAGCAATGAAGTACGCACGCTCTCATAACTATTTGTAACTTCTGAAAAGACCAATCTCATAGCTGCAAGAGTATTTAAATATGTTTTCGTACTCACTGTCGCTTCTGGACCAGCCTTTAAGTCAACCAAGTAATTTGAATGCTTTGCGAGATTACTGTTGGGATCATTTGTAATTCCAAGGATTTCAATTTTTGAGAGATCGCATTGCTTTAATACTTGAGTAACTTCGGCGCTCTCACCTGATTGCGAAGTCAGGCATAGCAAGGTCCCTGGTGTGAGCAGTCCTGCGCCGACATCGATGAGCTCAGATGCTGGCATCCACCATGCGGGCAATCCCAAACGTGAAAAGCTTTCCCAGATTTCATAGGATCCAAAGTGGCTACTTCCCATCCCCGCAAAAACAATTCGGCTCCGATTGGAAATACCAAGGTCGCGGCCCAAGGCGTGCATTTCATCGGCTCGAACCATGAATTGCGCGAGTTTTTCTGCCTGCTCGTTCACGTTGAGGCGATATGGCGATGAAACGGACACGTAAACCCCTCCAAAAGAAGTGAAACCAGGGAGATAATTTCTCACAGATTTGATGAAAATACTACCAATTTTTTAACATTGCAAGTAGCATCCTTCTGCCTACGTGAGGAAACCCTCACATCGAAAGGAAAGGATCCGCGGTGCTCAATTCCAAAACTATTCGTCGTTTTGCTGGATTAGCATCAGTTTCATTACTTCTTGCTGCGTGCTCTAGCGGGGGAACTGACACTGAGGCTTCTGGTGAAATCAACGTATTTTTAATTCCAAGTCCATCTTCAACATCTATTCAAAGTTTTATTCCTGACTTTGAAAAAGAGACAGGTATCAAGGTAAATGTTTCTGAAACTCCATACGGAGAAGCACATCAGAAGCAACTACTTTCATACCAACAAAAAGCTGGTGCCTACGATGTGGCTCAATTTGATAACACATACTTGATGCCATTTTGCCAAGCTCAAGCAATGTTGCCACTCGATGGATATTTAGCTGACTCTTCTGAATACGACATCGCTGACTTCGGTCAGAGCCAACAAGATTACGGCAAGTGCAATGGTGAAACGCTAGGTCTCACTCTGAGCACTGAACCAATGATTCAATGGTATCGAACAGATATCTATGAAAAATTAGGACTCAAGCCAGCTACAACATGGGATGAGTACTTCAACAATGCTAAGAAAGTTCAAGCTGACGGTCACGGTGGACAAATAATTGGTTTTGGTCCAAACGTATCGTGGTGGTGGATGACAATGGTGTGGTCATTTGGCGGAAAGCTTTATGACGATGCACTCAATCCAACTGTAAACAGCAAAGAAGCAATTGCAGCAACTGATTTCCTAAAGAAACTGATGACAGTTTCACCTAAGGGAGCAGCAACTGCAAACTCTGATGAAGTAACAAGTAAATTCCTTGGTGAAGATATTGGCGCCATGATCAATTACTCTGGTTACTACGGAAGCGTTCTTGACAAGACCATTAACAAGAATGAAGGCAAAATTGGTACTGCTCCAATGCCTGTCGGAGCTGTTGATATTACGCACTTAGCTGGGTGGAACATTGGTGTTCCAAAGGATGCTAAGAATCCAGATGCGGCATGGAAATTCCTTGAATACGTTCTAGGAAAGACTAATGCGAAGAAGTACCTCGAATCAGGTGCTGCTGCAATTGGACGTAGATCTATTACAACCGATGCCGATCTTCTTGCGAAGTTCCCTTACTTGGCACAACTTGAAATCCCTTCAAGTTCACGCATTGAGCGTTACCCTCAAATCGCTGTATGGCCAGAGTTTGAAGTTGCTGCAATTGATGCAGTAACACAAGTTCTCAACGGCAAGAGTGATTCGACAAAAGCGCTAAATGCTCTTAACGAGAAGTTGAAACCAATTCTCGCAAAAGAACCTAAGTAAGAAATAAATTAATAAACCTATTGGCCTAGTTAGAAAGTTCTTAAATGCCCAAACGCATGAAACTAACTAGGCCAATAGGTCAATTTACTGTTGGAGCTTGGGTGCTCCTGGCTGTCACAGTGCTAATCCCAATTTTTTACGGCATATACATTTCATTTCTTGATATAAAACTCTCTTCTTTTTTACCACCACAATTTGTCGGTTTCGATAATTATGTAGCTGCCTTTAAGGCTCCCGAAACATGGGCAACATTAAAGATCACATTAATAATGATGGTGGTGGGAATGTTGGTTCAAATTCCCCTTGGGATGGCACTGGCACTAGTCCTGCATCGAAATCTAAAAGGTAGCAAAATTTTTAGTTCAATTCTGATCACTCCCATGCTTCTGACCCCCGTGGCAGTTGGTTTAACTTTTAGATTTATGTTTGATACTGATTTAGGAATCATTAACTGGGTTTTAGGATTCGTAGGAGTCGAAAACATTAATTGGCTTGGACAGCAAAGCACGGGAATTTTCGCAATAATTTTGGTCGACTCGTGGCAATCCGTTCCATTTGTCATGTTATTACTCGTGGCAGCCCTGGGATCTATCTCTCCACAACTTTATGAAGCAGCCAGTATCGATGGAGCGACCGCGCGACAAACATTTTTGAAAATTACCTTGCCACTAATCACTCCAACGCTTCTAGTTGTAGTGATGATAAAAATTATGGACTTCCTAAAACTATTTGACACTCTTTTTATGTTAACACGTGGCGGTCCGGGAAATGAAACCACCACATTGGGATTATGGACGTATAAAACTGGATTTGTATTCCTAGAATTTTCTCGGGCTGCGGCATTAGGTGTATTGATCATGATCATTACTGCACCGGTTTACTTCTTGTGGCGACGTTCAACCAAGGAAAACAAATGAAAGTGACCAAAAAAGAGAAATTTTCCTCCTACTTTGTTTTGATCTTTGCTTCATTTCTAGCACTCTTCCCGCTCTTCTGGGCCTTCAGCACATCTATCAAAGACAGAGTAGATACCTACACACTTCCACCAAAGTTTTTTAATTTCACTCCTACTTTGAAAAATTACACATCGCTATTTAGTATCGACGCTTTCCCAAAGATATATTTAAATACCATTTTTGTAACCGCAATGAGCACTCTGATTGTTCTAGTTCTTGGAGCTTTAAGTGCCTACGCAATCGCTCGCCGTCCTAGTTTTAAAGGACGATCATCATTAGAAGCTCTTATGATTGCAGTTCGAGCACTTCCTGGAATTGTATTACTCCTTCCTTTGTATAAATTGAGTTCGTTTTTTGGACTCTACGATTCATTGTGGGCTCTGATACTTATTTATGCTGGCTTTAACTTGCCCTTTGCTATATGGCTTCTCACTTCTTTTTTCAGGCAAATTCCAATAGAACTTGAGGAAGCCGCTCGTGTAGATGGAGCCTCAAACACGCGAATGTTTGTCAAAATTTTGCTTCCTTTAGCGATGCCCGGAATCGTTGCCACTGGTGTTTTCATTGCCTTGCTTTCATGGAATGAATTTTTGATTCCGGTCATCATGGCCGGAGAAAATTCGAAAACGCTTCCAGTTTTCGTAGCAGGCTTCATTTCAAATAGAACTCTTGACTGGGGCCCTATGGCGGCGGCTGCGACAATTTCGCTGGTTCCAATTGTTATTTTTACAATTTTTATTCAAAAGTACTTGGTAGCAGGATTATCAAGTGGCGCAGTGAAAGAATGACACTTCGAGAGAATGGATAAATGAACATGAAGTCACAACTGGCAGCGTTGGGTGGAGGAAAAGTTCGTGCACAAACTTTTCCTGCCTGGCCACATTTCGATGACACGGAACGTGAAGCGGTTAACAGAGTTTTAGATTCTGGCAACTGGTGGGCTAATGCCGGTGTTGAAGTCAAGCAATTTGAAAAAGAGTGGAGTAGCTATACGGGCGCAAAAAGTTCCTTTGCTGTTACCAATGGAACTCATACCCTGGAAGTAATTTTTCTAGCATTGGATATCGGAGACGGCGATGAAGTAATTGTTGCTGATTGGTCTTTTTTGGCAACCATTAGTGCAATATTAACTGTAAACGCCATTCCAAAAATTGTTGATGTGGATCCGCTCACTGGAACCATCGATGTCGCCCAAGCCGAAGCTGCAATCGGACCTAAAACTCGAGCCATTGTCTGTGTTCATGTTGCTGGTTCTATGTCCGACATGGATTCCTTGACGGCATTATGCGAGAAATACAACATCGCACTTATCGAAGATAGTGCCCACGCGCATGGCTCTAGGTGGAATGGCAAGCATGCCGGAACCATAGGAGATGCCGCGTCTTTTTCATTTCAAGCTTCAAAGTTAATGACATCTGGTGAAGGCGGAGTAATAACCACAAAAAGAGAGGATTTAATTCCACTCTTTAAATCGTATATAAATTGTGGACGTGGCGAAGGAATTTGGTATTACAGACATTTACGTCTTGGCGGAAATTACAGATTAAGTGAATGGCAGGGTGCAATTCTGCGTGCGCAATTAGATCGTTTCCCAAAGCAACAAGAAAACCGAGCAAAGAATGCGAATTGGTTAAATTCTGAAATTGCAAAAATTCCAGGATTTAAACCACAAGGTCGTTACGAAGGATGTACAGAACAAGGAAATTATTGCTACGTCGTTGAAGTTGATTCAACACTTTTATCTGGTGCCACTCGAGATCAAATACGACACGCGCTTTTAGCAGAAGGAATCCCTCTGACAACTTCCTATCCTCCATTGCATAAATTAGAGATGTTTAAAGACCCAAGTGGCCTGGCTCCGCGCCTTCGTGGCGAGGTAACTAAAATCCGATACAACGAGCAAAGTTTTCCTGTAACTGATCACTTAGCTGCGAACACCCTCTGGTTTAACACAGCAGTTCTTATGGGTTCACACGAAGATGCCAACTCAGTTCTTCAATCCATTGCTAAGATTTCTGAACTAGCTTCAGAAGTTGCAAAAATTGATGCTCCTTCTTGGTAACTGAACAGATTTGAAGGGTGATGAAGATGCTTCGAGTTGGAATCGTTGGTGGATCTTTTGCGGGTACCTTGCACGCAGAAGGTTGGATCAAAACTGGGCGTGCACAAATAGTCTCAGTTGCATCTCCAACGAAATCAACTCAAGAAAGTTTTCAAAGTAAATTTAACTGCAAAACTTATTCAAGCGCGTCAGAAATGATTGAAAATGAAGAGTTAGATGTAATTTCTCTGACTCTACCAAATGTCTATCACTATGAATTATCTTTACTCGCCATTAGTAAAGGGATTCATGTTGTCTGTGAGAAACCTCTTGCCATGAATCTTGAGCAAGCAGCCGAAATGGTTGCCGCAGCAAGGAAATCTAAGGTTCATTTGTTTTATGCCGAGCAATTGGTTTTTGCTCCGCGCTATCAGAAAATCAAAGAACTGGTTACAGAAAACACTTTTGGACCATTAGTGCACATTAGCCATCGAGAACGTCACGGCGGTCCGCACGCCAAATGGTTCCGAGATCCTGCAATGAGCGGTGGTGGTGTAACAATGGATATGGGAATTCATGGAATTGGTTTAATTCAATGGCTTCTCAAGCCGGCAAAAGTTACACATGTCTATGCTCGAATTTTAAAAATCGATAAATCGAGTCAAGTTGATGATCATTGTTTGATGACTCTTGAATTCGATAATGGAGTACTTGCAACAGTGGATGCCAGTTGGGTTTCACCTGGTGGCGTAGATGATGTTCTAGAAATTCTTGGTAAAGACGGCTATGTTCGTGCAGATCTTGCACGTGGGCAAACTATGGATGTTTATTCACTCAATAATGCAGGTTACTCTGCTGAGAAAGTCGAAGTTAATAAAGGTTGGTTAAAAATTTCACACGAAGAAGCTAGAACGTGGGGTTGGTACGCCGAAATCGAACACTTCACTTCGGTTATTTTAGATGGCACACAATCTGAGATGAGCGGGGAAGAAGGTTTGCAAGCACTTAAAGTTGCTTTAGCCGCCTATGAAAGTGCAAAAACTAATCAGAGAATTGAAGTTAAGTAAATCAGTTACTCTATTGACTGTGCTTAAACCAAAAGTATTAATTGCGCTGTGTGCGGTAACAATCGCATCGGCTCCCCTAGCTCACAGTTCAGAACCCCTATCGCAAGATACTCGTATGAAATTAGTGAAGACTTTTTCGGGAAATCTCAGTCCCAAATCAGTTCTTTCATCAGGTGCTGGTTTAGTCAGTGCACATAACATGATGTACAACCACACTGTCACCATCTATGACTCTAAAACAATGGAACTTGTTTCAACCGTTAAAGATAGTGTGGATCTCAAATCTTTTGGATTTTCAAAATACAGCGGAACCTATCGCGGGGCACCTGTTGAAGGTGCGTTCTCACCAGATGGCAAGTATTTGTACTTCACAAACTATGCGATGTATGGCAAAGGATTTAATAAAGAAGGCCATGACACATGCTCTCCGTCATCAGGATATGACTCCAGTTTTCTCTCTCGCATAAATTTGAGTACTTACACAATTGATGCGGTCTATCCGGTTGGTTCCGTTCCTAAGGTTGTGCAAGTAACGCCAGATAACAAATACATCTTGGTCTCTAACTGGTGCTCGTACACGCTCTCAGTTATTTCTGTTGCTGAACAAAAAGTTATCAAAAGTATAAAAATTGGTCGCTACCCTCGCGGCATCGTCATCACCAAGGACAGTGCATTTGCATTTGTTGCCGAAATGGGCGGCAACAGATTGCACCGCATAAATCTTGCAAACTTTGAACATACTTACATCCCCATCGGATCAAATCCCCGTGCACTTGTGCTCTCACCGGATAATAAAGTTTTATATGCAACCATGAATCTTTCTGGGCAAATCGCTGCGTGGGATTTAGTTGCCAATAAATCATTAGGCAAAGCCAAGATTGGGCAAGCGGCTCGAAGCCTGGATATTTCATCCGATGGCACGGCGCTCTTTGCCACTAACTTCAAAAGCGGAACTGTGTCAAAAGTTCGAACATCAGATTTAAGGGTTTTGCAAACTATCAAGGTGTGCTCGGAACCAATTGGAATTTCATATGACGCCCCAACCGCGCGTACGTGGGTTGCTTGCTACAAGGGTTCGGTCAAAGTTTTCGCTAACCAATAACCGGATGCTCTAATGTTGCGACATGTCTGCGATATTTGAAAACGCCTCCGTACAGCGCGTTCAGGCGCTGATGAAAGAACTCGGCATGAATGGTGAAATCACGACGCTAACCGATAGCGCACGCACAGCGAAAGAAGCAGCTGACGCATTAGGAATCGAAGTTGGCCAAGTTGCATCGTCGATTGTTTTCAAATTAGATGATGAATCTCCTCTGCTTGTTATAACTAGTGGCCGCCACAAAGTTGATACTGAACTTGTGGCAAAGAATTTAGGTCAAAGTAAGTTGCATAGAGTTGATGCCGATTATGTGAAAGAAAAATCTGGATTTTCAATTGGTGGCGTTTCACCGATTGGTTGGATTTCGCAAGCAACAATTGTGATTGATCAAGCTCTGGGTGATTACGACGTGGTTTGGGCAGCAGCCGGTCATCCACACTCAGTATTTCCAACAACATATGCTGAACTCATCACTTCCACTGGTGCGACGCCGATGGTCGTAGGAGAATAACGCGATGATTTTAAGTAATGAAAAATTTGATGGTCCAGCAGGAAGTGATGTCGTTGTTCTCATTCACGGAATGGGATCTGCTGCCACTGCATGGAAACTCATCATTCCTGAACTCACTAAACATCTGACCGTCATCACTCTTGATTTACCAGGACACGGTAAATCCCCAATGTCTATCTCGCAAGCAATGGATCCGCGATCACTTGGTGATGCAGTGTGCGAAACGATGACACATCTTGGCGTAGAAAAATTTCACTTATGCGGCAACTCTCTTGGTGGTTGGGCTGCACTCGAGGCTTCAGCGAAACATAGTGCTCGCGTCTTATCTTTAACTGGTTTGGCACCTGCTGGTTTGTGGCTAGCTCCGTATACAGCGCGTTATCCCGGCACTGCATTGCTACGCGCAATTGCAAAAACAACTCGTCCGCTAACACCTTACATGTTGCGATTTGAATGGGGGAAAAAACTTGGATTCGCAGATGTAAGTCCCCTTTGGCGCGATTTGAGTTATGAAACTTGTCTTGATGCTTCTCTTGCAATGGGCAGTGCGTCAGGTTATTTTCCAGCCTGGGATGGCATGCTCAAAAAACGTTTTGATTCACCAATTCCGCATTCAATTCCAATAACAATTATTTTTGGTGATACCGATAACACGTTGCCAGCATCAAATTGTCAGGAACGTTCAGTTGTTCCATCCCATAGCAAGTGGTTTGTTATTGAAAACTGTGGGCATGCACCTATGTGGGACCATCCAACAACTGTTACGCGTCATATTCTCGAAACAACTCAATCTCGCTAATGGTTACTGCGCTTTATTTTTTCACAACCCCAACTCGATCACTTCCCATGGCAATTTGGGCAATGGCCATTGATCGTGGACGTTTGCGCAGATTTAAAGGTGTCAGCTTTGCAAAGACGTTGGGTGCCGGAAAAGGCGAAACATTTACTCCACGGGATGCCGACATTCATCGTTGGGGATTCTTGGTGGTCATAGATGAAGATCAATTGGCTCTCCTTGATCAATCAAGCATTGTTAATAAATGGCGAAAAATCAGTACTAATGAATATCGAATTCTGCTTGATCCAATTTCTTCTCACGGAAAATGGAGCAAGCGCAAACCATTTGAAATAAAGGGAAATATTTCCACCGATGGAAAAATTGCAGCAATCACACGAGCACGCATTAAGGCATCACACACATCTAGATTCTTTGCTTCCGTACCACCCGTAACCGCATCGCTACATGGAAGTGCTGGGCTTCTAACTGCCATCGGAATTGGTGAAGCACCCGTTGGTTTACAGGGCACTTTTTCCTTGTGGCAAAGCGGTGGTGATTTGCGAACATTTGCTTATAAGAGTGAAGCACATGCCAAGGCGATACGAGATACCGAGAAATATCAGTGGTATGCCGAGGAACTCTTTGCTCGATTTAGCGTTCGCGAGGAGCGCGGTTCAATGGTGGGTAAGCACACGAACTAGGGCAGAATTGCGCCCATGTCGCTTCGCCATTACTCCCCCCGCAGAAATCGTCGGAGCGGGATTTCGATTCGCTCCAAAACCCTGCTTGGCATTTTTTTAGGAATTGCAATTGGATTGCAAATTATTTATCCACTCATCGATGGAGAAGTATTACGAGTTGTAACGCTCGCAACGGTGTATTGGGCAGCAGGTGCAATGGCGTTACATGCACTCTTGGCATATGGCGCACGGTACGCATTCACATATCTGGCGACCACAATTGTCTTTGCACTTATCGTTGAATCCATTGGCGTCTCAACTGGATGGCCATTTGGAACTTATGAATATGACGCATCCTTAGGCAACGCAATCGCTGGTGTCCCCTACGTCGTACCTTTTGCTTGGGTGATGATGGCGCACCCAATTTTGATTGCAGCCAGACGCGTAGCAGGTAATTGGGTTTTTCTTTATGGCGGATTTGCAATGGCGGCATGGGATTTATTCCTAGACCCACAAATGGTTGCAGCCAATCGATGGCGTTGGACATTCGATGGTGCACACGTTCCCTTGCAACCAGAAATACCACTTTCAAATGCAATTGGTTGGCTCTTATCAGGTATGGCATTAATTGCGCTGTTGCATCAAATTTTGCCGCGTGATCGTAGAAAATCTAGCGCCAGTTTTGGTGCGGTAGATCTATTTTTATCGTGGACATTATTCGCAGGTATTGTCTCTAATTTATTCTTCTTTGATCGCCCTGGAGTTGCTTTCATTGGCGGCGTCGCCTTTGGGCTCTTTTTTGCACCATACGCTTTTTCACGCTGGCTTGGCCGTCCTTAAGGATGCGCAATGCTTGAAATTTCCTTAATTTTTTCCTTACTTGCACTGTTCTTAACGCTCATGAACACATTTTCTTTAATTACTCCGAGGGATGCTCAGCAAATTAATCAGAAAATTAGCGTACTTGTTCCCTTAAGAAATGAAGAAAATAATGCCGTTGCAATTATTCAGACTCTAGCTGCTCAAGAAAAATTATCAGATGTTGAATTTCTGATTCTTAATGATGGTTCATCAGATAAGACAGACGAATTAATAAAAGCAACTGCTTCAAATGATGCAAGATTTAAAATTATGCAGGGTAAATCATTGCCAGAAGGCTGGCTAGGTAAACCGTGGGCTTTGGCGCAACTCAGTGAATCTGCAAAAGGAGAGATTCTCATCTGTATTGACGCAGATGTGCGACTTGCTGCAAGGGGTATTGCATCTGCAGTGACATCAATGCATGAGCACAAACTGGATTTCTTCTCACCTTATCCCTCTCAAGTGGCTCGCACATTTAGCGAACGAATGATTCAGCCTTTATTGCAGTGGTCATGGCTTTCATCAGTGCCACTTGCCATCGCTAAGCGTTCGACAAACCCATCATTTGCTGTAGCAAATGGACAATTCTTTGCAGTCAAGAAAAGCGCGCTAGAAAAAAGCGGTGGTTATGCGTCCATAAAATCAGAAGTACTAGATGACATGCAGATGGCTCGAGTGCTACTTCGAAATGAATTTAGAGGCACGGTTGGAAATGGTGCACTTATCGCCCAATGTCACATGTATTCATCGTGGAATGAGTTAAGAAATGGATACGCCAAGTCTTTATGGAAAGGCTTTGGTGGACTATTCGGATCGTTGTTAGCTATTGCGCTCTTGGCACTTACAGGAATTGTCCCGATAGTGAGCGCAGCAAGTGGTTCGACCTATGGATGGTTTGCATTTGAAGCGATTCTGCTCTCTCGTGTTCTTAGCGCGCGAACTACTCGTTCAAATTTATTTGACTCACTTCTGCATCCAATTTCCGCCGCACTCCTTATTTACTTGATCATTTATTCCTGGCTCATGCGCGGTCGCATTCAATGGAAGGGCCGAACGGTATGAGTGAAGTAATTGTCATCGGCGCAGGTATGGGTGGAATGTGCACGGCTGCGCGATTAGCTCGTCAAGGTCATGCTGTTCGAGTCCTAGAAAGCTCAGATAAGCCCGGAGGTAAATGTCGGACAGAGTGGATTGGTAAATATGCATTTGATACCGGTCCTTCTTTATTGACGCTACCTGCTGTCTATCGTGATTTTTTTGCACGCACCGGAAAACACTTGGGACAGGTTCTAGAAGTTAAACCTGTAGATCCAGCATTTGATTATCGCTTCGATGACGGCGTGCAATTGAAATTTGCAAACCTAGCGCGTCATAAAACTCAGGAAGAGATTTCAAAGGTTCTGGGTCCTGATGTAGCAAAGCAGTGGGATGTTTTGATCAAGCGAGCTGAACGAATGTGGGATGTTTCTCGCAAACCATTCGTTGAATCAGAACTCAAATCAATTTTCTCACTCATTAAACGCCCAACACTTCTGCGTGATTTAAAAGTGATAGCTCCATGGAAATCACTTCGTGGGTTAGCCAATGATTTATTGCCAGATAAACACCTTCGATTCATTCTAGATCGCTATGCGACGTATAGCGGTTCAGATCCTCGCCTAGCCCCAGCAGTGCTCTCAACGATTGCATTTGTAGAAGAAGCGTTTGGCGCATGGCACATCACTGGTGGAGTTGGGCAGTTATCTCAGGCTGTTTATCAACGCTGCGTAGATCTAGGTGTTACATTCGAATTCAACACCTCTGTTACCCAGATTAATCACAACAAGAAACGCATAACAGGGGTAACAACAAAAGATGGTCGAATAATTGAGAGTTCTATCGTCGTAGCAAATGCTGATGCATCCCTTGTTTATAACTCATTAATTCCTGGCAAAGTCAGAAAAGTGAAGAGTGCCCGCAAGCGAATTGCTAAGAGCACGCAATCACTCGCCGGATTTTCACTCTTGCTTGGACTGCGCCCAGATGAGAATTCATCCCCACTTAGCCATCACACAATTCTTTTTCCAGAAAATTATGACGCCGAATTTGATGCAATCTTTACTACGCGCACCCCTGTTAAGAATCCAACAATTTATCTTTGCGCTCCCAATGATTCAACGATGGTAAAGGAATCTGGCGCACAATCTATCTTTGTCTTAGTCAATGCACCTGTGCATGATGCCACGGGTGACAAGGGTTGGAATTGGAGTGACGAAGAATTCAATCGCACTTACGCCAATTCAATTATCGATCAGATTGAAGCCCGTGGCATTTCAATTCGTGATCGACTTGATGTCCTAGAAATTCGGACCCCTGCAGATTTAGAAAAAAGTGTGAACGCACCTGGTGGAGCAATTTATGGAACTTCAAGCAATGGCGCGCAATCTGCATTCTTACGGGCTCGTAACCGTTCTTCATTAAAGGGCTTGTACTGTGTTGGTGGTTCTGCTCATCCTGGTGGAGGATTACCTCTGGTCGGCTTAAGCGCTGAAATCGTTGCTAACGCAATTGGGAGTACGCAAAACGCATCACGCTTACTGCACTAAATAGCGATGCTCCAAGAAAAACCCATGCAGCAATTTCTATTCCCGGCAGATCTAAGTGCCACGCAATCAACACAATAAATATAAAGCTCGCACGAACTGGTCTTTCGGTAATCGTTACAAGCCCAAGGTCTTTTACTCCTAATGAAGAAACACGCGCGCGCATATATTCCTGCACTGATGCAACTATCCATAACGCAATGCACAAATAAGCTGGAACACCAATTACGTATAACGCATAAAGCCAGAGCGCTTCACTTACACGATCAGCTACAGAATCAAGCAGCGCGCCCCAATTCGATGTGCGATTTTGGAAAATTGCCACACTTCCATCAATGCCATCAAAGAATAAAGAAATCACAATGAGTGCGATTGCCCATAACGATTGAGATGTGAGTGCTACTCCCACGGCACTAAGCAATCCTAAAGCCGTCAAAACATTGGGAGTTATTCGCAACAAGGTGCAGAGCAACCCAAATCTGTAGGAAATTGCAAGCCATCTACCGACGATTCCAGAAGTTGGCGCCGAGTTATGGAGTTCACTCCATTGATTGTTGAATTGCTCGCGCGTAATCACTGACACTGGCCTTTCTTAAAATGCGAAGGAGGTAGGGCGCAGGGTACCGTTACCGCGTGGCTAATGAGAATAGTGCGAATCCTGCTGCGATTCGCCAGTTAATTGAGGGTGAACTCGCCATTTTTCTTAGCGCTCAGAAGAAGTATTTAGAATCAATCGGTAGCGAACTTAGTCAGGCATCAGATGCTCTCTCTTCGTTTCTCTTAGATGGCGGAAAGAGATTGCGTCCACTCTTCGCATACTTTGGTTTTATTGGAGCAGGTGGCGCCCACAGCCAAGAATTAATTCGTGCGTGTTCCAGTCTCGAGTTATTACAAGCATGTGCACTGATTCACGATGACTTGATGGATGGATCTGATACGCGTCGCGGAAAGCCAGCGATTCATAAACACTTTGAAAAATTACACGATCAAGAGAGCGCAGTTGGTTCTTCAGTTGGTTTTGGACAATCTGCAGCCATTCTTTTAGGAGATCTCGCACTCGTGTACTCCGACCTTGCACTCCATACGAGCGGAATTAACGGTGATGTATTGCCTCAAGTTTTAGCGGTACACGATGAGATGCGCGTCGAACTTATGGCTGGACAATTCTTAGACGTGTACGAACAAACAAGAAGTTCTCATACCGTAGAACGTGCACTAACTATTGCGCGCTACAAATCAGGAAAATACACAATTGAGCGTCCTCTTCACTTCGGCGCAGCACTCGCCACCACAGATAAAAATCATTTTGCCCAAGTTACGTCAACATATTCTGCATACGGATTGCCATTAGGGGAAGCTTTTCAATTGCGCGATGATTTACTTGGAGTATTCGGAGACCCGGAACTAACTGGCAAACCAGCCGGTGACGATCTTCGCGAAGGTAAACGCACAGTTCTTGTTGCGATGGCGCAAGAGTCAATGAGTTCAACTGATATCAAAGAGTTTGAATCTCACTTCGGTAGTGCCGATTTGGATTCAGCCGGTATTGAAAAACTACGCACGATTATTGCCGACACTGGCGCACCCGTTCATGTTGAAAAACTCATGACTGATTTAACGGCAACTGCAATTGCTGGACTCGATACGTCAATAGTTACATCTCACGCCCACCAAGTTTTAAGCGAACTTGCCATCTCCGCAACGAAGAGGAATCTCTAATGCCTAAGCGCGTCAAAGGACCAACCGATCATGTAGTTGTGGTTGGAGCTGGATTAGCAGGGTTGAGTGCAGCGCTGCGCTTGGCTGGTGCTGGTCGCAAAGTAACTGTGATTGAACGTGAAAGCGTTCCGGGTGGCAGAAATGGATTGCTCAACAAAGATGGATACGCATTTGATACTGGTCCATCAGTGTTAACAATGCCTTCTTTGATCAACGATGCCTTTAATAGCGTTGGCGAGCAACTAGAAGATTGGCTCGAACTCACACCAGTAAAACCTTTGTACCGTGCTTTTTATGCAGATGGATCACAAATTGACGTCCACGCAAATACCGAAGAGATGGAAGCCGAAATTGCGCGCACTGTCAGTTCTAGTGAAGCAGCCGGGTATCGGCGTTATGTAGATTTCGTGACCAAGTTATATAAGTATGAAATGAATGACTTTATTGATAGGAACATAGATTCACCTCTGAATCTACTCACTCCAAATTTGGCACGACTGATTGCTCTGGGAGGCTTTAGACGCCTTTCTCCTAAAGTAAACCAATTCATGAAAGATCCACGACTTCAAAAAGTATATTCATTCCAGGCGATGTACGCCGGGGTGAGTCCACAACAAGCACTCGCTATTTATGCCGTCATTGCCTACATGGATTCGGTTAATGGAGTCTTTTTCCCTAAGGGCGGAATGCATGCAGTACCTCGTGCACTTGCTGCAGCTGCACAAAAGCACGGCGTTGAATTTATCTACAACACAAGTGTAGAAAAGATCGAAACTTCTAATTCACGTGCCAAGGCAGTGATTACAAGTACCGGCCAACGTATTGAATGTGACGCGCTTGTACTAAATCCTGATCTACCCGTTGCATGGCGTGAATTACTCGGCAAAACTCCACTATCTGTTAAGCGTCTTCGCTATTCACCATCATGTGCAACTCTACTTGTGGGTTCTTCTAAAAAATATGACCACGTGGCACATCACAACATTCACTTTGGTGATTCATGGGATGGCGTCTTTGATGAATTAATCAACAAAAAAACTCTGATGAGTGATCCCAGCGTGCTAGTAACAATTCCAACAAAAGATGACCCCTCCCTTGCACCTGCTGGTAAAGAGTCGTATTACATCTTGTATCCAACTCCGAATTTAGATGCAGATATAGATTGGAAAAAACAAGCAGGTCCATATCGCGATCACATGATTAAAACCCTTGAAGATCGTGGATACACCAATTTTTCTGATGGAATCGAAACGGAAGTTATGACTACTCCCCTTGATTGGCAAGATCGCGGTATGGAACGCGGTGCGCCATTTGCAAGTGCCCATACTTTTTTTCAAACGGGTCCATTTAGACCACGAAATATGGCTAGCGGTTTTGAAAATGTTGTCTTTACAGGTTCTGGAACACAACCAGGTGTTGGAGTGCCAATGGTTCTAATCTCGGGTCGACTAGCTGCTGAAAGAATTGTTGGACCAGTTAAGTAAATGAATGAGTTAGATGCTGCTGGAATCACTAACCCAGTACTGCGCGCTTCATATGAAGAGTGCAAACGTCTAAATTCATTGCACGGTAAAACCTATTACTTGGCAACGCTTTTATTGCCAGCGCAC
>CAFBMS010000012.1_pt1 | contig 20229 bp, 19 predicted proteins | sample 7269031 | NCBI WGS metagenome assembly CAFBMS01 (sample SAMEA6814072, study PRJEB35770) | uncultured Candidatus Planktophila sp. | biome: Freshwater; feature: Freshwater reservoir; material: water | place: Czech Republic | collected 2017-05-23 | depth 30m m
GCGGACAATGTGTTCTGCACTCAACAGGTATGACGTGTCCAATGACATGTCCAAAAACTCTACGTAATGGTCCATGCGGTGGGGTCCGCGAAGATGGACATTGCGAAGTTAAGCCAGAGATGAGATGCGTGTGGGTAAAGGCATACGATCGTAAAGTTTCTCTTCCGCTACCGACCGTGTGGAAAGAGCACTACAACGATCTACGCCCTCCAGTTGATATGCAACTCAAAGGCACATCATCTTGGGTTAACTTGATTACAAAGCGCGATCAACAGACACCAGCCGGATGGGCCAAGCGTCAAGAAGAAACACATTCGCACTAATGTCAAAGTTACGCGATTTACTTACACAAACTAAGGACGTTGTTTACACCGCTGAATTTCCAATCATTGATGGCGGCGGCATGGAACAAGTTAAGAAGAATGTAGATCGTCTTGCACCATGGTTTGTGGCTGTTAATGCCACTGATAACACTGCAGCACACGCGCATGCATCAAATGTCTCTGTGGCAATTGCTATGAAGCAACATGGACTAGAACCAATCATGCAGATTGTTTGTCGCGATAAGAACCGTCTTGCGATTCAAGCAGACATGGCTGGTGCAAATTTGCATGGCATCGAAAATATTGCGCTTTTGACTGGCGATGACGTTACCGCTGGCGATGAACCAGAAACTCGTCGAGTCTTTGATCTCGATGGGCCACAAGCAATCAACGTGGCATCAATTCTTAACGCAGGTACCTACCTTTCTGGGCGCAAACTAAACCCTGCGCCTAATTTCTTTATTTGTTCAGTGGAAAATCCTTTCGCTCCCCCACATGATTACCGTATCGAGCGCGCACTCAAAAAACATCGCGCTGGGGCGCAAATGATTCAACTTCAAATTGGCTATCACCCGGATCGTCTTGAAAAATTCTGTGCCGGTGTTGCTGCAACAGTTCCAGACCTAGCAATTATTCCTAGCGTTGTTCTCATTAAGAGTGCAAAGCCACTTAGTTTTATGAACGATAAAGTTCCGGGCATCAGTGTTCCGCAAGAAGTTATTGATCGAGTTGCACAGTCAGCAGATCAATCAGAAGCGGCGTACCAACTCGCACTAGAACAGTGCCAGCACGCACTTGCACTGCCAGGTGTGCGTGGATTGCACATCACAGATTTCCGCCACGACGACACTCTTGAGCGGTTAATGCGTGACCTCGGCCGAACACCAAACCAATACACCTAATAGGAGCACCCGAATGCATACAGTCGTTCAATCAGCATCGAAGACCGTCACGATCGGCCACGACCAACCTTTCGTCATTATTGGTGAACGCATCAACCCAACGGGTCGTAAGAAGTTTCAAGAGTTGTTGCGCGCTGGCGATCTTTCAACTATTGCAATAGATGTTGAGTCGCAAATAAAGGGTGGCGCCGACATGCTCGATGTAAACATGGGTGTTCCACTAACTGATGAACCTGCACTTTTGTCTAAGGCAATCAAGATGATCCAGGGAATTACAGATATTCCTATTTGTATTGACTCTTCCGTTATCGAAGCGCTTCAAGCAGGACTTGAAGCCTATGAAGGTAAAGCACTCGTTAACTCAATGACCGGTGAAGATGATCGTATGGAATTAATCTTGCCGCTGATCAAAAAGCACAATGCAGCCATCATTGCTCTTCCAAATGACGAAATCGGAATTCCAGCAACAGCTGCAGAACGCATTGTTATTACAGAAAAGATTATTCGAGCCGTTGAAAAGCACGGAATTTCATTGGATAACTTAGTAATTGATCCACTTGCGATGACAGTGGGCGCAGATCCAGAGGCTGTGAAAATTACTCTTGAAACAATTCACCTTATACGTGAAAAATTTGGTTTGAATATGACTCTTGGTGCTTCAAATATCTCATTTGGTCTTCCAAATCGTCACGCGTTAAATGCTGCTTTCTTGCCCGCCGCGATGTCACATGGACTAACGTGCGCAGTTATGGATGCGCGTACACCAGCAATTAACGAAGCAGTTCGCGCCGCTGATCTGTTACTCGGTATGGATCAATGGGGCGGCAATTGGATTTCACGATTCCGTGCTCAAGAAGCAGCGAAGGCAGAGGCATAAATCATTAGCAAAAAAGAGCTCGACCCATCACTTATTCCGGCACATGATGGAACAGGTCGCATCAAGCTGACTTTTCGTGTGCTCGAAAAAGATGGATCAGTTGCTAATGAAAAAGGTTTTACCGTTCCTACAGGTGTCAGTGCATTCGATGCAGCATCCTGGAATGGAATTGCAATTGATTCGACGTGTGGTGGTTATGGAACATGCAAGAAATGTCGTATTAAGGTCACAACTGGTGATGTCGAGCCTTCCAAACTCGATTACCGCGCTTTTACCGAAACAGAGATCAAAGAAGGTTGGCGTCTTGCCTGTTTAGTGCGCGCTGCTAAGGATGTCACCCTCGATGTTCCGCCACTAACAACGCGTCCAAAGGCCGCAACTGTTGGTGTTGGACGTCAAGTAATTTTGCGCCCAGCGGTGCAAAAGCGTTACGTTGAATTAGCAGAACCAACATTGCATGATCAACGGACAGATATCGTGCGCTTATTCGATGCTATTGATGACATAGAAGCAACGGTTTCCTTGGCGGCAATGCGCAATCTTCCAAAAGTTCTTCGTTCATCCTATTTTAAGGTGACAGCAGTATTTGTTGATCAAGAGTTAATTGATATTGAAGCAGGCGACACAACTGAAGTTCGCTATGGAATTGCCTACGACCTAGGAACAACAACAGTTGTTGCAACACTCTTAGATCTCAACACTGGAACACCCGTGGCAGTTAAATCGATGTTGAATAAGCAACAGCCATTTGGAGCAGATGTCATCACGCGAATTTCAGCAACAATGATGGATGCAACTGCACTCGACCGACTGCGCGGATTAGCTCAACAAACGTTGTCAGAGCTCAGCGCCGAAGTATGCGAAGAGGCTGGCGTAAATCCATTACATGTGTACGAAGTAGCCCTCGCTGGAAACGCAACCATGACGCAATTAGCACTTGGTATCGATCCAGAGCCACTTGGAGTTGCTCCATTTATTATGGCAAGTGCATCTTTTCCTGATGTCCAAGCATCTGAACTCGGTATCAATGTTCACCCACGCGCTAAAGCAGTGATTATGCCTTCACTCGGCGCATACGTAGGTGGCGACATTGTTGCTGGCGCACTTGCATCGGGAATGGATCGTGACAAGAGACTTCGTTTATTCATTGATGTGGGTACAAACTGCGAAATTATTTTAGGTGATGGCGAAAAAATTCTTGCCACCGCTGCCCCCGCGGGTCCCGCTTTTGAGGCTGCGTCAATTAAATGTGGTGTGCGTGCTGCAAGTGGAGCTATTGAAACAATTAAAGTTGTTGATGGCGATCTTGAAATTGGAACTATTGAGAACACCAAAGCTGTGGGTATTTGCGGTTCTGGACTCGTTGATGCGTGCGCATGCTTAGTGCAAATGGGTTTACTCGATAACTCTGGTCGCTTTGTCACCGCTGAAGCGGCAGCGATTGCAGCGCCAAAAATTGCTCATCGCCTCGTTGAACGCGAAGGCGAGCGAGTATTTGTTCTGACATGGGGCGGCGCAGAAGGTGATCTCAATGATTGCGTATTCCTCACACAACGCGATGTACGCGAACTTCAATTTGCAAAGGCTGCTATTGCAACTGGTTGGGCGCTTTTACTTGAAGAGTTCGGTGTACAAGAGAGTGAAGTACAACAAGTTCTCCTGGCTGGTTCCTTTGGTTCGTATCTATCTCCCGCATCGGCTGTAAAAATCGGCTTAGTTCCGAAGCTTCCTGTTATGCGCATTGTTTCCGCCGGTAACGTTGCAGGAGAAGGTGCCAAGATGGTTTTACTTTCGGCTCAAGAACGAAACGGTGCGATGGCTCTTCTAGATGAAATCGATTACATCGAACTATCAGATCGCGCAGACTTTAACGATAAATTCGTTGAGCGCTTAAGTTTTCCGGCTTAAGTCCATGTCTGTTGGAGTAATTGCATGTGGTGCAATTGCTACGCATATTTCGCACATCATCACTTCACATGGTTTAGATGTCACCATCTATCCCCTACCACCACTTCTGCATAACCAACCTGCGAAAATTGCGGGCGAAGTTGAGAAAACCTATCTAGAAATCAAAGATAAGCACTCTAAGTGCGCGGTCGCATACGCCGATTGCGGCACATATGGAGCACTCGATACAGTGATTGAAAAGCTCGGACTCAAACGCCTCGGTGGAAACCACTGCTACGACATCTTTGCTGGCAAAGAAAAGATTGCAGCTCTTATGGAATCAGATGCAGGCACGTATTTCTTGACAGATTTTCTCGTTAAATCTTTTCACCGAAGCGTGATTGTTGAATTAGGGTTAGATAAGCGCCCAGATTTACGTGATGATTACTTTAAGCACTACAACAAAATGATCTGGCTTGCTCAAAATCCAACTCCAGAATTAACACAAATGGCTCAGGCTGCTGCAGATTTAATCGGATTAAAACTTGAAATAGATGTTGTGGGAGAAGGAAGTCTAAAAGAACAGATTTTGGAATTACTTAACTGACTCTAGCTCCATTGCTTTAAGCACAATTGGGTCGAGTTTGCTGCGATCCACATCGGCGTGCAAACGCTCGCGCATCTCTGGTGTCCAGAATTGAACAATGTGGTGTGCTACTTCAATTTCTGGAGCAGTAGCTTTTGGAACATTGGCTGCTATCTGATTAGCCATACGAATAATTGAATCTAGTTGTGAGTCCCCTGCAATCTCATGTGGATGAATAACGGCGGGTCCTTTTTCACTCGGTGAAATTTCAACTGCCGTTACTTTGTACTCTGGGCAATTTGTTGCCCAATCTGAGTAATCAGTTGTGATCACGTTCGCGCCAGATTCTGGGAAGTGAAAAGTTGTATACACAACGCCGGCAGGTACGGAATCAGTAATGCGCGCATGCATAATTGTTTCGCCCACACGAGATGAGAGCTTTACCCATGATCCATCTTTGATTCCACGCATCTCGGCATCTGATTCGTGAATATCCAAAATATCTTCGCTGTGCCAGATGTTATTTGCTGTACGGCGAGTCTGGGCACCAACGTTGTATTGACTTAAAATGCGACCAGTTGTGAGCAACAATGGGAATTTACGAGTGGATTTTTCTAACGTTGCAACATAGGGAGTTGGCATAAATTTGCCTTCGCCCCGAACGAACTCATTGATGTGCATTGTTGGTGTGCCATCTGGTGCTTTGTCATTAACTGGCCACTGCAAAGATCCCATGCGATCTAAATGCTCAAATGAAACGCCTGAAAATGTAGGAGTCGTTGCTGCAATTTCATCCATGATCTCTGATGCTTGCGCATATGACATGTCATAGCCCATAGCGCGCGATAAGTCGCACGTAACTTCATATTCAGATTTACCTGTCTTAGATGGCATAACAGGGCGAACGCGATTAATACGGCGTTCTGCATTTGTAAATGTGCCATCTTTTTCTAGAAACGATGTTCCTGGCAAGAAAACATGTGCGAACTTTGACGTTTCATTCAGGAATAAATCTTGAACTATGACCATATCCATCGAGCGAAGTGCTGCGTGGACATGAGTGATATTCGGATCAGATTGGGCGATGTCTTCACCCTGCACATAGAGGCCACGAAACTTATGTCCAAGCGCCGAATCAAACATATTTGGAATACGCAATCCAGGTTCTGGCCGAAGTGTTACGCCCCATTTTTTGTTAAAGATTTCGCGAACATCGTCACGAGAAATATGACGGTAGCCTGGCAACTCATGTGGGAATGAACCCATGTCACACGATCCCTGCACATTGTTTTGTCCGCGTAGTGGATTAACTCCAACGCCTTTGCGACCAATATTTCCGGTGGCCATTGCAAGGTTTGCAATACCCATCACCATTGTTGAACCTTGACTATGTTCTGTAACACCTAAACCATAATAAATAGCACCGTTTGGAACGGATGCAAATAGTCGAGCTGCTTCGCGAATCTTTGCAGCAGGTACACCAGATGCTGCTTCTAAAGTTTCTGGACTATTTTCTTCCAAAGAGATGAATCTTTCCCACTCTGCAAATGCTTCTAGGTCACAGCGCGCATTAACGAATTCACGATTTATCAATCCTTCGGTTGCCACAACGTGAGCAAGTGCGTTGATAACGGCAACGTTTGTTCCTGGCAACAATTGCAAGTGATAATCAGCTTCAATGTGTGCAGATTTAACGGTTTCTGTCACACGTGGATCGACAACTATTAATTTAGCGCCGCGACGAATGGCTTGTTTCATGCGCGAGTTAAATACTGGGTGGGCAGCTGCTGGGTTTGCGCCAATGACCATAATTACATCTGAGAACTCGACTGATTCAAAGTCTTGTGTTCCAGCCGATGTACCAAAGGTTTGATTGAGTCCATATCCAGTTGGTGAGTGACATACACGAGCGCATGTATCAACGTTGTTATTGCCAAATGCTGCTCGCACCATCTTTTGAACGACGAATACTTCTTCATTGGTGCAGCGAGATGAAGTGATGCCACCGATTGAATCCACACCACTTTCGGCTTGAATCTTCTTCAAGCCAGCGGCTGCGAATGCAATAGCTTCTTCAAAAGAAACTTCGCGCCATTCATCCGTAATTTTTTCTCGGATTAAAGGTTTTGTAATTCGATCATCGTGGGTTGCATATCCCCAAGCAAAACGACCTTTGACGCAAGAGTGACCAGCATTTGCTCCACCATCTTTAAGCGGAACCATGCGCACAAGTTCATCTCCGCGCATTTCGGCTTTAAAGGAGCAACCAACTCCGCAATAAGCACAGGTTGTTATGACAGAACGAGTTGGTGTTCCGATGGTGAGCAATGTTTTTTCAGTCAATGCACCTGTTGGACATGCTTGAACACATGCTCCACAAGAAACACACTCGCTATCAATAAATGATGTACCGGAAGATGAAACGCGAGCTTCAAAGCCACGGTTTTCAATTGTCAGAGCAAATGTTCCTTGCACTTCATCGCACGCACGCACGCAGCGGTTGCAGACAATGCACTCTGTGGAGTCAAATGTGAAGTACGGGTTGGTCTCATCTTTTACAAGCCCTAAGTGAGTTTTTCCCTCGTAGCGAACTTCTGTCAGACCGACTTCTTTAGCCATTGAATGCATCTTGCATTCATCACCAGTTTCACAAACGGCTGGGTGATCTGACATGTACAGCTCCATCACACCACGGCGGATCTTTTGCACGCGATCTGTTGTGGTTGAAACTTTCATGCCCTCGGTTACAGGAGTAGTGCACGAAGATGGAGTGCCATTTCGTCCGTCGATTTCAACGACGCAGAGGCGGCAAGAACCAAAAGCCTTGAGGCGATCAGTTGCACACAACTTTGGAATGTTATTGCCGAGCATTGCGGCTGCTCGCATAATTGAAGTCTCGGCCGGAACTGTTACAGATTTTCCATCAATTTCAACAGTGACGTTTTCGTTCTTTTTACTTACAGGAGTGCCGAAGTCAGGTTCGATGAGCATCGTCATTTCTTCGCACCTCCCGTGAAATCTTCTGGGAAATTATTCATGGCACTCTTTACTGGAAGCGGAGTGAGTCCGCCCATCGCGCAGAGAGATCCATCCGTCATAACTTCGCACAAGTCTAAGAGCAACAACTTGTTTGCAGGAACATCTACGCCAGAAATAATTTTTTCAATGGTTTCAGCGCCTCGCGTTGAGCCTAAACGACACGGTGTGCACTTGCCACAGGATTCAAGGGCGCAGAACTCCATTGCAAACTTTGCTTGCTGTGCAAGATCAACGTTGTCATCAAATAGAACAACTCCACCGTGGCCAAGCATTCCACCAGCTGCAGCGAGTGATTCGTAATCCATTGAAACGTTTAATTGAGATGAATTGAAGTACGCACCCAGTGGCCCACCGATTTGAATAGCACGAAGAGGTTTTCCACTTAAAGTTCCGCCACCGAAAGTTTTAACAAGGGTCTCTAACGTTATTCCAAAAGCTGTTTCGATAATTCCACCTCGTGCAATGTTTCCTGCGAGTTGAAAAACCTGTGTACCAAGTGAACGGCCTGTTCCGCGAGCAGCGTAAGCGGCAGCGCCATCAGCCAGAATTGCCGGAACACTTGCAAGAGTTATTACGTTATTGATAATCGTTGGCTTTCCAAATAAACCTGCAATCGCAGGTAGCGGCGGCTTGGAACGAACGACACCACGCTTTCCTTCAAGGCTTTCAAGCATTGCAGTTTCTTCACCGCAAACATAAGATCCTGCACCAACTCGAACTTCTAGATTAAATGCATGCGCACTTCCTAGTACTGATGAACCAAGTACTCCGGCACTCTTTGCTATTTCAATCGCATCGCGCAAACGTGTGATTGCTGTTGGGTATTCTGAGCGCAAGTAAACAAATCCTTCTGTAGCACCAACTGCAACTGCTGCGATTGTCATGCCCTCAATCAGAGTAAATGGATCTGCTTCAATCAAAATGCGATCAGCAAACGTTCCGCTATCGCCTTCATCTGCATTACAGCAGACATATTTTTGATCTGCTTGAGTATCTAAAACCGTTTTCCATTTAATACCTGCAGGAAAACCTGCTCCCCCACGTCCGCGTAAACCTGACGCAGTTACTTCGGCAACAATCTCACTGCCACTTTGTGTGATTGCTTTGCGCAATCCGACTAATCCACCGTGTGACTCGTAATCTTGTAGTGATAATGGATCAATTATTCCTACACGTTTATACGTAACACGATCTTGTCCCGCAAACCATGCAATCTCATCAGTTGCACCAAGTGCTAAAGGATGTGCACCACCAAGTAAAAAGTCTGATTCATACAAGGAAGAAACATCTTCTGGCTGCACTGGTCCGTATGCAATACGTCCTTGTGGCGTCACAACTTCAACAAGGGTTTCTAACCAGAGTGCGCCACGTGTTCCATTTCTAATAATAGTTACATCTAGCGAACGCTTAATTGCTTCTTGGGCAATCAGCGCTGCAACTTGATCAGCGCCAATTGAAATAGCTGCGCTGTCACTAGGAACGTAAATGATTGTGCTCATGCCGTGACCTTCTCAACGCTTGCTCGACCTATTAATTGTCCATCAACCATTGCTGCTGGTCCGAGTGCGCAATTGCCAAAACAATATGCAGATTTTATCTCCACATCGGAATACGTTTGGTCAATCTTCTTTCCAAGTTTTTTCTCAACTGCTGCGACAAGATCGCGAGAGCCAACTGATTGGCACGCTTCTGCTACGCAGATTTGAATGCAACGATCAGGTGATGGTGTCGTGCGAAGGTCGTGATAGTAGGTAAGCACGCCATGTACATCTGCACGTGAAACGTTAAATGTTTCGGCAATCAAAGCAACAGCATCATCATGGACATAACCAAAACGCTCTTGAATGGCTTGCAGCGCAATAAGCACTGGCCCTTGAACGTTTTTCAAAGGAGTCAACACACGTGTTGCTTCCTCGATGCTCCATGATAGATATGACATCTTAGAAAAGACCTACAACCTTGCCATCAACGTAATCAATGCGTTCTGCAGATGGAACCTTTGGCAAGCCAGGCATTGTCATTACTTCACCACACACCAACACAATGAATTCTGCGCCGGCGGACAAACGAACTTCTCGGATATTAAGTGAGTGACCACTTGGCGCTCCCCGAAGCGCTGCGTCTGTTGAGAATGAGTACTGAGTCTTTGCAACGCAGATTGGGAAGTGGCCATATCCACTCTCCTGCAGCTCTTTAATCTTGTTGCGAACCTTGGCATCAGCTGTGACATCTGCTGCGCCATAAATCTTTGTTGCAACAGCTGTGACTTTATCCCACAACGTTGCATTGTCTTCGTAGACAAATGTCATCTTGGATGGCTTTTCGCAGAGTTCAACAACGGCGTGTGCAAGATCTGCAGCACCTTTGCCGCCATCTGCCCAGTGAGTTGCAAGAACAATTTTAACGCCGAGTGCTTCAACTTTCTTGCGAAGTAACTCAACTTCAGCTTTTGTATCACTTGTGAAGTGATTGATTGAAACAACTAATGGCAAGTTATAGACAGTTGTGATGTTCTTAATGTGACGCTCAAGGTTCACGATTCCCTTTTCAAGAGCATCAAGATTTTCATCAGTGATTGTCTTCAGGTCAGCGCCACCGTGATATTTGAGTGCGCGGATTGTTGCAACTAAAACGCACGCAGATGGCGCTATTCCAGCTTTGCGACACTTGATGTCAATGAATTTTTCAGCGCCAAGATCTGCGCCAAAGCCTGCCTCTGTAACAACATAATCTGCGAGCTTGAGAGCAGATGTTGTTGCAACAACTGAGTTGCAGCCGTGCGCGATATTTGCGAAAGGGCCACCGTGTACAAATGCTGGAGTGTTTTCTAACGTTTGAACTAAGTTTGGTTGAAATGCATCTTTAAGAATTACTGTCATAGCGCCATGAGCGTTCAGATCACTTGCCAGAACTGGCTTCTTATCTCGAGTGTATGCCACAACGATTTTTCCCATACGTTCTTTAAGATCTTCTATAGAAGTGGCCAAGCAGAAAATTGCCATGATTTCAGATGCGACCACAATATCGAATCCATCTTGACGTGGCATACCGTTTCCGACTCCACCAAGGGATGCAACGATTTCACGGAGTGCGCGATCATTCATATCTACTACGCGCTTCCATGCAACGCGGCGAACATCAATATCTAATGTGTTGCCATGATGAATGTGATTATCTAAAAGAGCAGCAAGTAAGTTATTTGCTAGTGCAATTGCGCTGAAATCACCAGTGAAGTGAAGATTGATATCTTCCATCGGAACAACTTGTGCATACCCACCGCCGGCTGCCCCACCCTTCATTCCAAAGACTGGCCCCAAAGAAGGTTCGCGAAGTGCAATAAGTGCGTTCTTGCCGATATGGCGAAGCGCATCGCCTAAACCAACAGTTGTTGTTGTCTTTCCTTCACCAGCTGGTGTTGGACTAATAGCTGTTACTAATACAAGTTTGCTATCGCTTTTCTTTGGCAGCGAATCTAAATACTTAAGTGAAATCTTGGCTTTGTAATGTCCATACGGCTCGAGATGCTCAGCTCCAATTCCAAGTGATGCGCCAATTTCAAGGATTGGTTTCATTGTGGCTTTCTGAGCGATCTCGATATCAGACATTTTTATTCCTTTGCTGCTCGTACTGCGCTAGTTAGTGCTGGAAGTACTTGATGCAAGTCACCGATGATTGCGTAATCTGCATAATTTAGAATTGGTGCTTCAGGATCTGTGTTTATTACAACGATTGTCTTACTGTTTTTCATTCCTGCAATATGTTGCATCGCTCCAGAAATTCCACATGCAATATAAAGATCTGGTGCAACCTTGGTACCAGTCTGACCAACTTGCTCTGCGTGTGGACGCCAACCAGATGCGGTCACAACACGTGAACATCCAACAGTGCCTTCCATAAGGGCAGCAAGCTCTTCCAGTTTGTCAAAGCCCTCCGGTCCGCCAACTCCACGTCCGCCAGAAATAATTACCTTTGCATCACTCAGTGTTACGCCACCGCCCTTTGACTCACCTGAATCACGGCTGAGAATACGAACAACTGTGTCACTTGCTTCAAGTGTTGGTTGGAATTCAGAAACTGTTGCTGCGCCAGCATTTGCACTCTCTGGTTCAACCGAGAATGGAAATATTGAAGCAATTAATAGTGGTGAGTGAACATTTGCTTCTTCAATGAGATTTCCTGCCCAGCGCGCACGGTGTACAACGTGCGGTGCACCGAGTGTTATGGAAGAACAATCCGATGCCATTGGAGAATCTAAAAATGCTGCAAGGTGAGCTAATTGTTCATTTCCACGTGGACTTCCAGCTGCCAATACAGCGACAGGATTTGATTTCTCAACTAATTCTTTGAGCGCTCGACCTGATGCTTGAGGTGTGTAATCAGTGATATCAGCGTGGATTGCAACATGTAAAACTTTTGCGCCATATTCTCCAACAACACTGGCAAGGGCTGCGCCATCTTTACCAATGACAACGGCTTCAACATCTTGTCCAAGTTTTCGTGCAGCAGTAAGAGCGCGCAATGACAATGGATCTAGTTCTCCTCGGTCGTGATCTACTAGTACCAAAATCATGAGAGCGCTCCGATCTTTTTGAGTATTTCAACTAAGGCAGGAACAGCATCTGCTCCATTGCCCAATATTTCTGCCCCTGTTGATTTAGATGGAGCAATTGTCAGATTAAGTTTTTCTAACTTAGGAACACTTGGTTCCGCTTTTTTCATATCCACTGGCTTTTTGCGCGCTTGCATGCGACCTGGAACAGATGGGTAACGAGGAATATTTAAGCCATCTCGCACAGTCACAATTGCGGGAAGTGGTGCCTCGTAGTGCTCGCGGCCTGTTGCGACAACTCGCTCACATGATGCGATTCCATTTTCAATCTTCATTGCCTTTACGTTTGTAACGATTGGACGATTGAGAGCATGAGCAACACGTACGTGAATTTGATATCCAGCACTATCTACTGACTCTGCTCCGAAAATAATGAGGTCAAATTTCGTTTCTTCAGCATTGATTGCATCAACTAGCGCTGCAGCAGTTGCTTGTGGATCCCACTCTTGTCCATCTGTTTCAAGCAAGACAGCACGAGTTGCACCAATTGCTAACTGTGCGCGCAGTTGTTCTTCCGCGTCCGATGGTCCAAGGGTAAGCAATGTAAGTGAGCCACCCATTTGTTCAACGAGTTGCACTCCAGCTTCAACAGCATTTTCTTCGTGAGGACTAATTCCAAAACCAAGATGCTTGGTCTCAATATCTTTTGCATCCGGTGTCAGAATCAACGTTCCACCTGCGAGAGGAACTCGCTTTAAACAGACTAATACATCCATTACGACAAAATCCTCTCATTGGATGAATCAAATACTGATGTGGCACCTACTTCAGCAATCGAACATGGGTAGTGCTCACCGAGATATTCAACGATGAATTTATTTCCGGCAACTGCAAGTTCTGTTGGCAAATAAGACATCAAAATATGCTTACCAAGAGATGGAGCAGAACCGGCACTTGTGACATATGAACGACGTCCGTGTGCGTCTGTAATTGGTTTTTTATCTAGAGTTAGAATTGGTTCGCTGCCCATCATGTAGCGCTTTTCACCAGTTGAAGATTTGTGATCATCAACGAATAAAGTACAGAGCATCGCAACAGGTTTTTCGCTGCGGTGCTTCACATGAGCCTCTTTACCAATGAAATCTGCCTCTTTGAGTTTTGGCGTCTGCATGCCGGCTTCAACCACTGTGTATTCGGTTTCAAGTTCTGGACCGTACGCGCGGTAACACTTTTCAAGTCGACCAGTTGTTCCGTACACGCCAATTCCAACAGGAATCATTCCGTGATTTTTTCCGGACTCCCAGAGCGCATCCCAAAGAGCTGGACCATCAGCCATTGGTACATAGAATTCCCAACCAAGGTCACCAACGTATGAGATACGTGATGCAAGAACTTTTACGCCCTTGATATCGATTTCTTTGCATGTGCTGAACTTAAATGCTTCATTGCTCATGTCAGTAGAAGTAACTTCTTGAACAATTGTGCGTGCATTAGGACCCCACACACCAAGAGTTGTGTAATCAGAAGTAATGTCCTTGATCGTGGCTGATCCGTCCGTTGGCAATAAGTCAGCGAACCACTTCTTATCTGCCATTCCGTGTGCGCCACCTGTAACCACACGGAAGTGTGATTCCCCTAGACGCATAATTGTTAAATCTGATTTGAATCCGCCATTTGGACCAAGCACTGGCGTATATACAACGCGACCAATTGCTACGTCCATCTGACGTAGTGCAGCCTTTTGTACAACAGCAAGTGCTGATGGACCAGTGATATCAAAATATGCGAATGCAGTTAGATCTACGATGCCAGCTGTTTCGCGCATTTGTAAGTGCTCAGCATTGATAATTGGTGACCACCAACGAGATTCCCATTCTGCAGTACGTGGCATAACTTTGTCGCCAAACTTTGCAACAAGATCCTTATTGCACTCATACCAGAACGGACGTTCCCAACCTGCTGTCTCATAAAAGACTGCACCAAGCTTTGCTTCGCGTTCGTAATATGGAGACAGGCGAACTTTACGATTTGATTCGTATTGCTCGAGTGGGTGAACAATTCCATAAGTCTTGTTAAATGACTCTGCAACGCGAGCTTTCACGTGCTTGTCATCTTTGTGGTGCTCATGGAAACGAGCGATGTTTGATGCATGAAGATCTATATGTGAATCTCCCAAGACCATCCACTCTGCAACAGATTTCGCAGTTCCTGGACCTTCTTTAATCCACACAGCTGCAACAGACCAGAGTCCCTTAACTTCAGGTGTTTCTCCCAGGATAGGCATTCCATCCGGTGTGTAAGAAAGAATTCCGTTACATGCATACTTTTCGCGAACGTTTTCATCTCCAACAATTGATGGCATTAATTCATACGAATGCTCATCTTGGATATCAAAATCTACCTGCGTAAATGCGAACTCAGTTGGAGAAAGCGTTGCTATCGCATTGGATGGAAGATCTTCTGCGTTATAAAGAATTGGACGGTGTGCGTACGATCCAATTTCAAGACCTGTGCCGTGTTGGCGTTCATACATGAAAGTGTCCATATCACGAACAATTGGCCACTCAATATCGCCCTTAGCACCAGCAAAGAATGGAACTGGCCCAATATCTTTCATTTGGTGCACAGCAGGTGTCAATGGAATATGTGCGCCAGCCATTGCTGCAAGCTTTGGTGACCAGCAACCTGTTGCAATTACAACGTAATCAGCTTCGATTGTTCCTTGATCAGTGACAACTGCCTTAACCCGACCATTTTCAACAGTAATATCTTGAACTTCAACATTTGCAAATGATTGCGCAGCGCCCATTTCGGCAGCCTTTTCCCGCATCAATGTTCCTGTTCGAAGTGAGTCAACAACGCCCACTGTAGGTTGGTAATAACCACCGAGGATTACCGTTTCATCGATATATGGAACCAATTTTTTAACTTCTTCAGGGGAAACTATTCGACCACCATCGACGCCCCATGATTTTGCAGAAGTAATACGACGAGCAAGTTCTTGCATACGCTCTGGCGTACGTGCAACTTCAATTCCGCCAGATTCGGTAAATGTTCCAAACTCTTTGTACTGACGCATGCTCTCTGCTGTAATCGCAGTCATTTCCTTAGAATGATCTACAGGAAAAATAAAGTTAGAGGCGTGACCAGTTGAACCACCAGGATTTGGAAGAGGGCCTTTATCGATCTGGACGATGTCTTTCCATCCCAACTTTGCAAGGTGATACACCATGCCATTGCCGACGATTCCAGCACCGATAACGACGCACTTGGCTTTACTTGGTAACTTGCTCATTTATTTTTCCCCGTTTGCTTCTTGTTGGTGGTAGTGGTGGTTAGAGATTCTTTCGAATTGTTGTTTCGAAACCTTCGACGTGATCACGCATAGCCTTGGCCGCAGCCTTGCCATCATTTGCCGCTATTGCTTCAAGGAGCGCACGATGCTCGATAATCGCCTCTGATAGTTCTTCAACTTGATCAAGGGCTAAAAACCAGATGCGAAGAGCGTGCGCGTAATAATTATCAAGTGCGGAAGCTAAGAATTCATTGTGTGTGCACTCATATATATGGTGATGAATTCTTTGGTCGAGTTGAATGAGTGTTCGCATCTGCGGCTTACCCTTGATTGCGTCGATTTCCTTAATCAACTCAAGCGTGATTGCGCGATCAGATTTCGTGGAACGCAAAGCTGCTAATTCCGCTGCTTTAATTTCAAGGACGGCCCGAACTTCAGATACTGCAGCTAAATTTTCAACATCAACATTTGATACAAACATGCCTCGACGGGGAAATACTTCTACGAGTTTTTCATTTGCCAAGATACGCAGCGCTTCACGAATAGGTGTGCGGCCAAAATTTAATTTAGCCATCAACGTGGCTTCAGAAATTAGTGAACCTGGTTCTAATTCAAGAGTGATTATTTTTGACCGAATGACTGCATACGCTTCTTCGGCTAAAGACGTGCCCTCAGGACCACGTGTAAGGATTTCCTGGGAGGCGACGCTATTCATAAGGGGATCGTATATCAGTTGTATACGATTGAATAGGTTGCTAGAGGAGGTATTTCACGAAGAGCCAGGCACTGGCGCTCAACCCCGTTATTAAAACTAACCCCCGGTAGAAACTTGAGCTCATCCGGGTGGCCCAATGTCCACCCAAAGTACCGCCAATTGTTGATCCCGTGAACAGCGCAGCGACAAAAGTCCAATGGACCAAACCGCTAAATGTGTAGATGAGATTGGAAACGGTACTAGTGCACCCAACAATGAGATTCTTCGCCGAATTTAGATTTGAAGTTTCTCTGCGAGCATCGCGCGCAAGAACTGCAATAACCATCACGCCTTGGCCTGGACCAAAATATCCACAGTAAAAACCGCTTGCTGCAATGCCAATATTTTCTTTTACTTGAAAGTTCTTATCTGCTTTTGGTTTAACTTTTATAAGCAAGCTTAGGGTCGCAAACAAAAGCAGGAATGGAACGATTTTTTCAAAAATCGTAGGTGGCATATTTATCAAGGCAAAGGCTCCGAAAATTGAAGCTGCAACAGAGACAAAAATTAACCGCGAATACTCGCGTGCGATTTCTTTAATGCGATGGCGTATTGCAATGAGTGCAAAGAAATTTGCAGGAGTAATACCTATTGAATTGGTCATGGCCGCACTTACAGGAGATAAACCTGTAGCCAGAATTACCGGAAATGAAATGACTGAGGCTCCACCAGCCATGCCATTGATTACGCCAACGACAAAACCGACCGCGGTAATCGCTATGAATTCGAGCACATGCAGAGCCTATACTCAGCCCATGGCAGACGTACAGGTGCGACTCTTTGCGGTTGCTCGCGCCAAGGCAGGTTCTGAATTAATTACATGTGAACCAGGCTCACTCGCATCCATTATTCAAAGCATTTCATTACGAGGAGAATTGGCTACAGTTTTACCGCAGTGCTCATATTTAGTAGACGGTGTTGCGTGCACAGATTTAAATCAACTCGTCACTGCAGGAAGTGCCGTCGATGTCTTGCCTCGTTTTGCAGGAGGCGCTTAACCACCAATAGCTGACATAGGTCGCGGTGGTTGAATGAATTTCGGATCATTTATTCCGTGTCCAGGTAATTTATCTGCAACAGTTTTTCTAAATCGCTGTGCAATATCCTCATCGGTTGCACCACTGCGCATTGCAGTACGTAAATCTATCTCTTCTAATGAGAATAAACACGAACGCAATTGTCCATCTGAAGTCAGGCGTATTCGGTCGCATGCCCCACAAAATGGGCGTGTAACACTGCCAATGATTCCAACTGTTGCTGGTCCACCATTTACGAAGAATTCTTCCGCTGGTGAGGAACCGCGACCCTCGCAAGGAGTTAATTGATACTTCTGCGTCAGATCTGCATAGATATCATCGGCTGTAACAAGTGCCGAGCGTTCCCAAATTCCGCCGGCATCGAGTGGCATTTGTTCAATGAAACGCAATGAAAGATTTTCCGCAAGTGCCCATTCAAGCAGGGCTGACGCTTCATCTGAATTTACGCCTTTAAGTAAAACTGTATTTATTTTAATTGGCTTTATTCCTGCGGCTTGGGCGGCAGCAATTCCTGCAAAGACATCATCAATCCGATCGCGATGTGTCAGTAACTTAAATCGATCTCTATCTAAAGTATCTAAACTGATATTAAGTCGAGTTAATCCGGCATCAACTAAAGGTTTCGCGACTTTTTCAAGTCCTACAGCATTTGTTGTCATGGTCAGCTTTGGTGCATTCGTAATTGCACTTATACGCGAAACTATTTCGACGATATCCGGGCGCAGTAGTGGTTCTCCCCCGGTCAAGCGAACTTCATCGATGCCTTCATTAACAGCTATTTCGATTACACGCACAAGCTCATCTGTTGTGAGTTGATGTTCTGATGGCAACCAAGCAGCAAAATCATGTGGCATGCAATACGCGCATCGAAGATTGCAACGATCCGTCAGTGATACGCGTAGATTTCGATGTATACGGCCGTAAGTGTCAACTAATGTATTCATGCGAAGTTGACCCACTGATCACTGCCATCGGCAAATACTTGGTGCTTCCAGATTGGTAGTTTTTCTTTCACAGTATTTACAAGTGCACTACAAGCTTCGAAAGCTACTTCGCGATGATCAGCACTCACTGCTACAGCAAAAGCGCATTCACCGATTGCTATATCTCCATAGCGATGAGCAACTGCGACATCATTAAAAGCAAAGCGTGCACTCACTTCGGCGACAATTGATGTCAAAACATCCTGGGCGCTTGGATGTATTTCATAAGTCAGACTTGTTACATCTTTTCCGTCATCATGATTTCGAACGTCTCCGCTAAATGTCACGACTGCGCCAGATTTGTCACCACTGACAAGAGAAGATAGGTGGGATGCAGAAATAATTTGATCAGTTATGAAGACTTTATCCATGGTCTTTACCAAGTAATTGTTCGTGAATATGTGCAGCTAAGCGTTCAATGATCACTAATCCATCTTTGACGGCCCCTGGAGATCCGGGCAGATTAATAATCAACGTTGAGGAATTAGTGCCGGCCAATCCGCGCGAAAGATCTGTTGTCGGTACTTTGTTACGAGAGTACGCGCGAAGCGCTTCAGGGATACCTGGCAATAGTTTTTGAATATGCGGCGCTGTGGCTTCGGGCGTTACATCTGTTGGCGAAATACCTGTGCCACCCGTTGTGACAATCAAATCAACTTGAGCAGATAGTGCAGATGCAATGGCATTAGAAATTTTCTTTACATCATCAGGCACGATGACTACATCAGATACTTCATACCCGAGTGACACTAATCCCGCCTTGAGAATTTCTCCACTCTTATCTTCATAGACACCGGTGGATGCACGTGCGCTTGCGGTGATAATTGCAGCTTTCACGGACGCTTCCAGGAACCGTTTCGCCCACCATCTTTACTATCAACGTGAACATTGGAAATGCTGGCACTTGGATCTACGGCTTTCACCATGTCAATAATTGTTAGTGCAGCAATACTGACTGCGGTCAGTGCTTCCATTTCAACGCCTGTGCGATCTGTAGTTTTAACGCTTGCAACAATAGCAACACCCGAATTATCAATTTCACAATCAACGGTGACCGAATGCAGAGCAATTGGATGACAAAGTGGAATCAAATCTGGAGTTCGTTTTGCACCCATGATTCCGGCGATACGCGCAGTTGCTAAAACATCGCCTTTGGGAACTGTCTTATCTCGCAACATAGTGATTACTTCTGCAGAAAGAATTACGTATCCACTTGCTTGGGCGGTACGCACCGTGATTTCACGATCGCTGACATCAACCATGTGTGATTGTCCATCTATGTCGAGATGGGTCAATTTCTTATCGCTCATAATCCCGTAAGTCTAGGGCTGGAGTGGGCACTAATTAAATCTGCAGGAGTATCAATATCGACGAGCGCACGTGGATCCACCTGTACTTCATCAATCACTAGCAACTCACAGAGCGCACGCATTGATTGAGCATGTGGATTACCTAGCTTTTCTAGAGCCGAAAGCAATGAAGTGCGTCGATAGATTCCACATAGTGGTTGCTTAAAGCCAGCAGCATCTACGGGCATTGAGGCATCATGTTGTATCGCATCAAGTAGTTGTGCAAAAAGAGCAGAACCGTAAGGCATATCAACTGCCACAACGGCAACGAACTCTGTATCAATTTCTTCTAATCCTCGAGCAATACCTGCAACAGGTCCACCTAGAGCTGGTTCTTCAAAGACATCCTTACCGACGATAACCGTCTTAACATCTTCTGGAAGAAAACTTAATACGTGATCTAACAAAGTAACACCGTGCAAAATTGCAAGAGATTTATCAGAACCGAAACGTTTGTTAGTGCCACCAGATAAAACGATGACGCTCCACGTTTTCATAAGATCCAATCGATAGAACAACGTGCGTAGCCCCGAAGGGATTCGAACCCTCGTAGCTGGCTTGAGAAGCCAGAGTCCTAGGCCGCTAGACGACGGGGCCCTAGATTTTTCAAAAATGATCGCCTTTGGCTTTCATTTTCTTTTTCAAAAA
>CAFBMS010000013.1_pt1 | contig 20122 bp, 15 predicted proteins | sample 7269031 | NCBI WGS metagenome assembly CAFBMS01 (sample SAMEA6814072, study PRJEB35770) | uncultured Candidatus Planktophila sp. | biome: Freshwater; feature: Freshwater reservoir; material: water | place: Czech Republic | collected 2017-05-23 | depth 30m m
AGAGGAAATAGTTAAGCGAATTAATGCTGGTGTTCAAGATGTTGTTTTATTGGGTGCCACCGGAACTGGAAAGTCAGCAACTACAGCGTGGATGATTGAGAAACTGCAACGCCCGACATTAGTTTTGGCACCGAATAAAACTCTTGCTGCCCAGCTCGCTAACGAGTTCAGAGAGCTTTTACCAAACAATGCAGTTGAGTATTTTGTTTCTTATTATGACTATTACCAACCTGAAGCGTATGTTCCACAGACAGATACATTTATTGAGAAGGATTCAAGCGTTAACGATGAAGTCGAACGCCTGCGGCACTCGGCCACTAATTCGCTCTTAACCCGTAGAGATGTTGTAGTTGTCGCAACCGTTTCATGCATATATGGACTCGGAACGCCACAGGAATATGTCGATCGTATGATCAAATTGCGTGTGGGGGATGAAATCGAACGAAATGTTTTGTTGCGACGATTCGTCGATGTTCAGTACAAACGTAATGACATGGCATTTGAACGTGGAACCTTCCGTGTTCGAGGAGACACAATAGAAATCATTCCTATGTATGAAGAGTTAGCTCTTCGTATTGAAATGTTTGGCGATGAAATCGAAAGAATCACAACTCTTAACCCTTTAACTGGAGAAATCGTTCGCGAAGAACAAGAGATGTATGTTTTTCCCGCAACTCATTACGCCGCTGGTCCAGAAACAATGAAGCGGGCGATGGGGGACATAACCGATGAACTTCAAATTCAACTCAATCTATTCGAAAAGCAAGGCAAACTATTAGAGGCCCAAAGATTACGAATGCGAACTACATTTGATTTAGAAATGATGGAGCAATTAGGTTTTTGTTCAGGCATCGAAAATTACTCGCGTCACTTAGATGGTCGCGAACCTGGGTCAGCTCCCAATTGTTTGCTCGATTATTTTCCTGAAGATTTCCTTGTGGTAATAGATGAAAGCCACGTAACGGTTCCACAGATTGGCGCGATGTTTGAAGGCGACGCCTCTCGCAAGCGAACTTTGGTTGAACATGGTTTCCGACTTCCAAGTGCATTAGATAACCGTCCTCTCAAGTGGCCAGAGTTTTTAGATCGCGTTGGACAAAAAGTGTATTTATCAGCCACACCTGGTCCTTATGAATTAGGAAAAGTTGAAAATGATGTTGTCGAACAAGTCATTCGCCCAACTGGCTTAGTTGACCCTCAAATTATCATCAAGCCTATTAAGGGACAGATTGATGATTTGCTCAGTGAAATCAAGATACGCGCCGAACGAAATGAACGCGTTTTGGTGACCACATTGACTAAGAAGATGTCAGAAGATTTAACGGAATACTTGCAGGAAAAAGGAATAAGAGTTGAGTATCTGCACTCTGAAGTAGATACATTGCGTCGCGTCGAGCTACTAAGAGAATTACGAATGGGTCACTTTGATGTATTAGTTGGCATCAATTTGCTTCGTGAAGGATTAGATTTACCAGAAGTTTCACTTGTCGCAATATTAGACGCAGATAAAGAAGGATTCTTACGATCAGCAACATCGTTGATTCAAACTATTGGTCGTGCTGCACGAAATGTTTCTGGCGAAGTTCATATGTATGCCGACAACATCACCAAATCAATGGCTAAAGCTATAGATGAAACCAATCGTCGCAGAGCTAAACAAGTTGCATATAACTTAGAACGCGGGGTGGACCCTCAACCACTGCGAAAGAAAATTGCCGATATAACTGATCTCATAAATCGTGAGAGTGAAGACACAGATGAATTACTTGCAGCGGGTCGTAAGGGCAAAGGAGCGGGTGCGCCACCAATTGGCTTACGCACTAAGAACGCAGGTTCGTTGCCGCGCCAAGAGTTAGTCGCATTGATAGAGTCGCTCACTGATCAGATGAGAAGTGCGGCTTCTGAATTATCCTTCGAGCTCGCTGCTCGATTGCGTGATGAAATTCGCGATCTCAAAAAGGAATTACGAGCAATGCAAGAGGCGGGGCACTAATGAGCATTGATAAGTTGATTGTTCGTGGCGCCCGCGAACACAATCTAAAAGATGTTTCAATCGAGTTGCCTCGTGAAGCACTCATTGTTTTTACTGGATTATCTGGTTCCGGAAAATCAAGCTTGGCTTTCGACACAATTTTTGCTGAAGGCCAACGTCGCTACGTTGAATCACTCTCTGCGTACGCGCGTCAGTTCCTGGGGCAGATGGATAAACCCGATGTTGATTTCATTGAAGGTTTATCACCTGCAGTTTCGATTGATCAAAAATCAACAAATAGAAATCCGCGTTCAACGGTTGGAACAATTACTGAAGTTTATGATTACTTGCGTCTGCTTTTTGCACGCGCTGGTCGCCCGCACTGTCCTAATTGTTCCAAGGCTGTTTCCAGGCAGACACCGCAGCAAATTGTTGATCAAATTCTCACAATGCCACCAACAACTAAATTCCAAATTTTGGCTCCAGTTGTTCGTGCTCGTAAAGGTGAATTCGTAGATTTATTTGCCGAACTTATTGCCTCCGGTTACGCAAGAGCGCGTATCGACGGAGAAATAGTTGCTTTAAGCGAAGCACCAAAGTTAAAGAAGCAAGAGAAGCACACTATTGAAGTTGTTGTCGATCGCTTAAGTGCAAAGCCAGAGTCCAAGTCACGCCTGACGGATTCGATTGAAACCGCGCTCCGATTAGCTTCTGGAATAGTGTTACTAGATTTCGTAGACGCAAAAGGTGCTGACAAGGAACGTACCTTTAGCGAACACCTGGCTTGTCACGATTGCAATCTTTCATTTGAAGAGCTCGAACCTCGATCATTTTCATTCAACTCACCATTTGGCGCTTGTCCTGAATGCACAGGAATTGGAACAAAACTGGAAGTCGATGAAGAGCTCATCATTCCTGATGATTCAATTTCAATATATGAAGGGGCGATTGCACCATGGGCAGGCGGTCAATCCTCAGAGTATTTTCTTCGCTTGCTCGAAGCGCTTTCTGAAGATGTGAAGTTTTCTCTAAATACTCCTTGGAAGCGTTTACCCGAAAAAGCCCGTAATGCCATTATCAATGGGTATGAATATGAAATTCATGTTAAGTATAAGAATCGCTATGGAAGAGTGCGCAATCACACCAGTGGCTTCGAAGGTGTTGTCCCATTTATTCACAGACGCCATGGTGAGACAGACAGTGATTACAGTCGTGAGAAATATGAAGCGTATATGCGACAAATTCCATGTTCAGTCTGCAAAGGTGCCCGACTTAAGCCAGAAGTTTTGGCTGTAACGGTCGGTGATTTGTCGATTGCACAAATTTGTGAACTCTCAATTGCAGATTGCGCTGAATTCCTAAGAAAGATTTCCTTAAACGCTCGAGAAGCACAGATTGCCGAACGAGTGATGAAAGAAGTAAATGCTCGACTTGGGTTCTTACTCGATGTTGGTTTGGACTATCTCTCTTTAGCACGTCCAGCTGCCACGCTCTCTGGTGGCGAAGCACAGCGAATTAGATTGGCGACACAAATTGGTTCCGGACTCGTTGGAGTTCTCTACGTTTTAGATGAGCCAAGTATTGGATTGCATCAACGTGATAATCGCAGACTTATTGACACACTCACACGGCTACGTGACCTGGGAAACACACTTATTGTTGTAGAGCACGATGAAGAAACTATTCGCACAGCGGACTGGATCGTTGACATCGGTCCAGGAGCAGGCGAACATGGAGGCAAAGTTGTTGTATCGGGGGATTACCAATCTCTAATAGATTCAAAAGAATCAATTACTGGTGCATATTTAAGTGGTCGCAAATCAATAGCAATTCCAAGCAAGAGACGTCCGTTAGATCCAAAGCGCAAATTAGTTGTTAAAGGCGCTAAAGAAAACAATCTCAAGGACATAGACGTAGAAATTCCACTGGGAGTATTCGTTTCCGTAACTGGCGTGAGCGGATCCGGTAAATCCACACTAGTAAATGATATTTTGTACAGCGTTTTAGCAAATAAACTAAATGGTGCCCGAATAGTCCCCGGGCGCCACCGAAGTGTTTCAGGCGTTGAGTTATTGGACAAAGTTGTACATGTGGATCAATCTCCGATTGGTCGTACACCGCGTTCTAATCCAGCAACCTACACAGGTGTCTTTGACAAAGTTCGCGCTCTCTTTGCGGAAACAACTGAGGCAAAGGTCCGCGGTTATCAACAAGGTCGTTTTTCATTTAACGTAAAAGGCGGTCGATGCGAGAATTGTTCTGGTGATGGAACCATCACTATTGAAATGAACTTCTTGCCCGATGTCTATGTCCCATGCGAGGTTTGTCATGGGGCTCGATACAACCGCGAAACTCTAGAAGTACATTACAAAGGTAAAACTATCGCAGATGTACTTGATATGCCGATTGAAGAAGCCCACACGTTCTTCGAATCTGTACCGACTATTGCTCGCTTTCTTAAGACACTCTGCGATGTTGGTTTAGGTTATGTACGACTTGGGCAATCAGCACCAACGCTTTCAGGTGGCGAAGCGCAGCGTGTAAAACTAGCAACAGAACTTCAACGTAGATCTACGGGCCGAACCATTTATGTTCTAGATGAACCTACAACAGGTCTGCACTTTGAAGATGTAAACAAGCTTTTGGGAGTACTTAACCGTCTGGTTGAATCCGGCAATACAGTGGTTGTTATTGAACACAATTTAGATGTAATCAAATCTTCCGATTGGGTCATAGACATGGGTCCAGAAGGTGGTTTCCGAGGTGGAACAGTTGTCGCAGAAGGCACGCCTGAAGAGATTTCAAAAGTAAGTGCCAGTTATACGGGACAATTCTTGGTTGATATCCTGAAAACAAATCGAAAAACTCCGGCGAAGAAGAAGTAATCATGGCCGACCCAGCCAGTTATCGCCCCAGTGATATTCCAGAAGAAGCTGGCGTTTATCGCTTTTATAACAAGAGCGAAAAAGTAATTTATGTCGGTAAAGCTAAGAATTTAAAGAATCGTTTAAGTTCATACTTTGGCTCCAATCTGGCTCACAAGACCAACCGGATGGTGCATGAAGCGATTCGTGTTGATTGGACTGTTGTAAATACTGAGCTGGAAGCCTTAGCTTTGGAATTCTCATGGATCAAGCAGTATCACCCAACGTATAACGTTCAATTTAAGGATGATAAGTCATATCCTTATTTAGCAATCTCAATGCAAGATGAGTTCCCCCGCATATTTGTCACCCGTAAAGAAAAACGTCCTGGGCTCAAGTATTTTGGGCCTTATACGAATGCTTGGGCGCTAAGAAACACCTTTGATATTTTGCTCAAGGTATTTCCGGTGAGATCCTGTAGCGCTGGAAATTTTGCTCGTGCTCAAAAATCTAAAAGACAGTGTTTGCTTGGAGATATTGGCAAGTGTGCGGCGCCGTGTGTTGGATGGGTATCACCAGAAGAACATAAACAAATTGTTTATAAACTGGATGCTTTCATGGAAGCCGGAATGCAAGACCTGCTACCCGCGCTTCAATCGGAAATGGAGTTAGCATCTTCGCGCGAAGAATTTGAAAGAGCAGCACGGATTCGAGATCAGATTGAATCATTTGAAAAAGCTCAACGTTCAACTCAAGGCAATTTATCTGATGAATTAGATGGAGATTTCATTTCGATTCATGAAGAGGGGCTTCATGCTGCCGGATCTATTTTCATGTTGCGGCGAGGATCCATCAAGGGTTCACGTTCATGGATTGTAAATCAAGAACATGCCCTAGAAGGAGATGATCAATGGGCATCTCTGCTTTTTTCAATTTACGGTAGCGAATCTACTGAGATACCAGAGACCATTTACCTTAACTCCGAACCGGTTGATTTGGACGCCTTGGAGAAATGGCTCACATCATTAGCCCACACAAAAGTAACTCTGAAAGTTCCGCAACGCGGAGAAAAGGTCGATCTTTTGGAAACCGTTAAGCGCAATGCACACTACGCGCTTGTTCAATTTATGAGTAAGAGAGCTACTGATGCGGCAGTGTCAGGTAAGGCTCTCTTGGAAATAGAGGAGGAGCTTGGCTTAGAAAAGACTCCGCTTCGAATCGAATGTTTTGATATCTCAAATATTTCAGGAACATCGGTAGTCGCTTCTATGGTTGTTTTTGAAGATGGTGTTGCTAAGAAGAGTGAATACCGCCGTTTTATTATTGATACCAAAGAAGGATTCGACGATACGCGCGCTATGCACCAAGTGATCACTAGACGTTTAAAAAGATTACTCAATGATCGAGTTATTGATAGCGCAGAAATCATTGAAGCTGGTGGCAAACCAAGTAAGTTCGCCTACCCTCCCCAGTTAATTGTTGTTGATGGCGGTGCACCACAAGTGAGCGCAGCACAGCGAGCAATGAATGAATTGGGTATTTCAGACATCGCTTTATGTGGATTAGCTAAGAGATTAGAAGAAGTGTGGGTGCCAGAACAATCAGATCCAATAATTTTGCCGCGAACAAGTGAGGGACTGTACTTATTGCAACGCATTCGAGATGAAGCTCATCGTTTTGCAATCGCATTTCATAGATCCAGACGTTCAAAAGTTATGCTCGAATCTATTCTTGATGAGATTGAGCAATTAGGACCGAGTCGAAGGAATGCACTACTTGAGCGATTCGGATCAGTCGCCGCCATGAAGAAAGCAAGTGTTTCTGATATTGCTATGACACCAGGCATTGGCGAGAAAATTGCGCAGATAGTTTTCGATTTTCTTGCCACAGCAACTTCCTCACATATTGATATGTCTACCGGCTCCATTGAAGATGCTTGACAGGTAGGCAAAGATATACACATGAGCAAAGAGGTTTTGATTCTCACCGGAATGTCTGGCGCGGGGCGTTCAACGGTTGCCCATGCGTTAGAAGACCTCGGTTGGTATGTTGTAGATAATCTGCCACCAAAGCTCTTATCAGATCTCATTGGTCAAAGTTTTGAATCAGAAATTAACGCTTTAGCTGTTGTAGTAGATGTACGCGGTGGAAAATTCTTTGATGAGTTGGCATCTTCTTTATCTGAATTAAGGAAATCAGGAGCAAATTTTCGAGTTGCTTTCTTAGATGCCTCGGATCAAGCCCTCGTTCAAAGATTTGAATCAACTCGTCGACCCCATCCATTGCAAGGGAATGGTCGCATCGTTGATGGCATCGCTGCAGAGCGAGCGAAACTTCAAGAACTCTTGTCTCAGGCCGATGTGGTTATCGATACTTCAAATTTGAATGTGCACCAATTAGAAAAGCGAACTACTGAAATCTTTGCTCAGGGATTAACTCAATCAGTCCGAGTGAACGTTCTCTCTTTTGGATACAAATATGGAATTCCGGTCGACGCAGATTTGGTGCTTGATTGCCGATTCATACCGAATCCACATTGGATTCCCGAATTACGTCCACTGACTGGTTTGGATGACAAGGTAAAAAGCAATGTGTTATCTAACGCTTGTGTTTCGCAATTTGTTCAATCATATGTGTCGGTTATCAACCAAATGCTGCCCGGTTATTTACGAGAAGGAAAGAAATATCTCACGGTTGCAATCGGATGCACTGGTGGAAGACATCGCAGTGTTTCGGTTGCACGTGAGATAGCGGCCCAGTTAGATGGCGAACGAGATGGATTTTCTGTGAGTGCGCACGCTTCTCATCGAGATGTTGGACGGGAATGAGTTCTGAAAAAAACCCTCGCGTTATCTGTTTAGGTGGGGGACATGGTTTAGCTGCGACGTTATCTGCAGTCAGAAAAATTACTACTGAAATCACGGCAATAGTTACAGTCGCTGACAATGGTGGTTCAAGCGGACGTTTACGAGATGAATTTCCAATTTTTCCACCTGGAGATTTAAGAATGGCACTTGCAGCGCTATGTGCAGATGATCATTGGGGAAGAAGTTGGGCTGATATTTTGCAGTACAGATTCACCAGCAATGGTCCACTTAATGGCCATGCTGTTGGAAATCTTTTGTTGGCGGCGCTTTGGGACAGAGATGTTGACCCCGTTCAAGGTTTAGATCGCGTTGCCGATTTACTAAAAGTTGTTGGCAGAGTTTTACCGATGGCTAGCGTTCCACTAGATATTGAAGCAACCTTTGACGATTCTGGAAAGACACATCATGTTCGTGGCCAAGTAGAAGTTGCGACGGCTAAAGGAAAATTGATGTCTCTGCATTTAGTTCCTGAGAGTCCGAAGGCTTTACCGGATGCCTTGAAAGCAATAGGGCAAGCGCAATGGATTACCGTTGGTCCCGGTTCATGGTTCTCTAGTGTTCTGCCACACTTTTTAGTACCAGAGCAATTGCAAGCGTTGGCTAAGACGTCAGCTAAAAAAATAGTTATTCTCAATCTTGATTCACATCCAGATGCAATCGCTGATGAATTTGCAGGATATACACCTTTTGAACATCTACAAATGCTCCATGAATACGCACCAATGATGAAAATTGACCATGTTTTAGTAGATGGATACGAATTAGGCGATAGCCAGAGGCTTCAAGTCCTTGTTGAGAGTTTTGGCGGCACATTGCACGTTGCAGATTTACGTCAATCACCGGGTAGTTTTCATCATGATGTAGAAAAATTATTTTCTCTATTGAGCCACATCATGGGCCAATCTTTGGTTGGATAGGCACATGGCAATGACATCAGCAGTTAAAGATGAACTCAGCCGCTTGGCTATCACCAAGCCATGTTGTCGCAAAGCCGAAGTTTCATCCCTTCTGCGTTTCGCCGGTGGGTTGCATATTGCCGCTGGAAAGATTGTGATCGAAGTTGAATTAGATACCGCCCAAAGTGCGCGTCGATTACGAAAAGATATCTCTGATATTTATGGCCACGAAAGCGACTTAGCAGTGCTTTCATCTAGCGGTTTGCGTAAAGGTTCTCGCTACGTTGTACGTGTGATTAACGAAGGTGATGCACTGGCGCGCCAAACTGGTTTAGTGGATGCAAACTCTCGTCCAGTCCGTGGACTGCCTCCGCAAGTAGTTTCTGCAGCAATTTGCGATTCAGAAGCAGCTTGGCGTGGAGCATTCATTGCTCATGGATCTTTAACCGAACCAGGTCGTTCCTCTTCACTTGAAATTACATGCCCTGGGCCTGAAGCCGCACTTGCTTTAGTCGGCGCTGCCCGCCGTCTTGGAATTGTTGCTAAAGCTCGTGAGGTTCGCGGAGTAGATCGCGTTGTTATTCGAGATGGCGATGCAATCGGTGTGCTACTTACTCGCTTAGGTGCGCACGAAAGCGTTCTTGCCTGGGAAGAGCGACGAATGCGCCGCGAAGTTAGGGCAACAGCTAATCGTTTAGCAAATTTTGATGATGCGAATTTGCGTCGTTCAGCGCGTGCGGCAGTTGCAGCATCTGCGCGAGTTTCACGTGCAATGGAAATTCTTGGTCCAACTATTCCAGATCATTTGAAAGAGGCGGGAGAGTTACGCATTGGTCATGGTCAAGCAAGTTTGGAAGAATTGGGTTCCCTTGCTGTACCGCCAATGACTAAGGATGCGATTGCTGGAAGAATTAGGCGTTTGCTAGCAATGGCAGATAAAAGAGCCGCAGAATTAGGAATCCCAGATACCGAAGCGGGACTCTCTCCAGATTTACTAAACTAAGTACATGCAGAACCCCTACTCAAGCGAGGAACACAGATGATTAATGTTGGAATCAATGGATTTGGGCGCATTGGCCGAAACTTCTTTCGCGCATGCCTTACTAATCCAAATGTAAATATTGTCGGTATCAACGACCTGACAGACAACGCAACTCTTGCCCATTTACTTAAGTATGACTCGATTTTAGGTCGCTTAGGTTTAGAAGTTTCACATACCGAAGACTCCCTTACTGTTGGTGGAAAAGTTATCAAGGTATTTGCAGAACGCGATCCCGCAAATTTGCCATGGAAGTCAATCGGCGTTGATGTTGTCGTTGAATCAACAGGGATTTTTACTAAAGCTGCAGATGCTCAAAAGCACATCACTGCAGGGGCTAAAAAGGTAATTATTTCCGCACCCGCAACAGATGAAGACATCACTATCGTGATGGGTGTTAACCACGAAAAATATGATCCAGCTACGCATAACATTATTTCTAATGCATCATGTACAACAAACTGCTTGGCTCCAATGGCTAAAGTGCTCAACGATAACTTTGGAATCATCCGTGGGTTAATGACAACAGTTCATGCATATACAAATGATCAAGTTATTTTGGATTTCCCGCACAAAGACCTACGTCGTGCACGCGGTGCGGCAACTAATATCATCCCAACATCAACTGGAGCTGCAAAGGCAATCAGTCTTGTTCTTCCAGAACTCAAAGGAAAGCTTGATGGATACGCACTCAGAGTTCCTGTCCCAACGGGTTCGGTAGTAGATCTCACAGTTGAGCTGTCCAAGGAAGTAAGCGCTGCGGACATCAATGCTGCGCTAAAGAAGGGCGCCGAAGGCGCACTTAAAGGCTTCATGACATATACAGAAGATCCAATTGTTTCATCTGACATAGTCACTGATCCATCGTCATGCATTGTTGATGCTGGACTCACAAAGGTGATCGGCACGACTGCAAAAGTTGTTGGTTGGTATGACAACGAATGGGGTTATTCCAATCGCCTGGTTGATTTGATCACGTACGTTGGTAAAACCCTGTAATGAGTTCACTTGCTTCATTAGATGTTGCAAGTAAACGTGTTTTTCTCCGTTGTGATTTAAACGTTCCGCTTAAGGACGGTGTTATTACAGATGATGGAAGAATCCGTGCTTCGCTTCCAACCATTAAAAACCTCCTAGAGCGCGGTGCTTCAGTGGTTATTGGCGCTCACCTAGGAAGGCCAAAAGGTGAAGTAAAGCCTGAACTCTCTTTAGCTCCGGTAGCGACGAGATTGCAAGAGTTGCTTAATGAACCAGTTGATTTCGCAAAACAAGGTGACGCAAAGATTCTTTTATTGGAAAACTTACGATTTAATTCAGCAGAAACTAGTAAAGACGATGCCGAACGTAAGCTATTCGCCAAAGAATTAGCAAGATATGCAGATGTTTACGTGGGCGATGGATTTGGCGCAGTACACCGCAAACACGCATCTGTTTACGATCTACCTGCTCTCTTGCCTAATGCTTCCGGATTTCTTATTCAAGCCGAAGTAGATGTACTTAAAAAACTAACACAATCACCGGTTCGCCCTTATGGTGTCGTTCTTGGTGGGGCAAAGGTTTCAGACAAAATTGGCGTTATTTCAAATCTTCTTTCTAAAGTAGATGTAATGGCAATTGGCGGGGGAATGGTCTTCACATTCCTAGCTGCAACTGGAAAAGAAATTGGTTTATCACTGGTTGAAACTGACCTTATTCCTACCGTTAAAGAAATAATTGCAACTGCACAGAGCAAAGGTGTCAGACTCGTATTGCCTACAGATATCGTCGTGGCTCAAAAATTTAGCGCCGATGCGGTTCCAACTCTCGTTTCTGCAGATGAAATACCGGCAGATCACATGGGACTCGATATTGGACCAGAATCAGCGGGTGTTTTTGCTGATGAAATTAAGAAATGTAAAACAGTTTTTTGGAATGGACCTATGGGAGTTTTCGAATTCGCCAATTTTGCTAACGGTACAAAGGTTGTTGCACAAGCACTCAGCGAAATAGAAGGCGTATCAGTTATCGGTGGGGGAGATTCAGCTGCTGCGGTCCGAGCACTAGGCTTTAAGGATTCCGACTTCAGTTACATCTCAACTGGAGGCGGGGCATCCCTTGAGTATCTTGAAGGTAAGGTTCTTCCTGGCTTACAGGCACTAGGACTGTAATTCACTGATGATAGAAAGCGGGCTGTACTAAATGCGTAAACCATTAATGGCGGGCAATTGGAAGATGAACTTAAATCATCTAGAAGCTATTGCGGTTGCACAAAAGCTTGTATACAGCCTTGAAGATAAAGATTATGACGCGGTTGATGTTGCGATAATCCCACCATTTACAGATATTCGATCAATTCAAACTCTTGTAGACGGTGATCGATTGCGCCTGATGTACGGGGCTCAAGACTTATCTCCTGATGCAAGCGGTGCTTTCACTGGAGATATTTCAGCTTCAATGTTGGCAAAACTAGGGTGCACGTTTGTGGTTATAGGCCACAGCGAACGCCGTGCACTTCATCACGAAGATGATGCGCTTGTAAATCGAAAAATAAGAGCAGCGCTAACGAATGAGTTGACGCCAATTTTTTGTGTTGGAGAAGAGCTTGCAATCCGGGAAGCAGGCACGCATGTAAGCCACGTTGTGCGACAAATCCGTGCTGGTTTAGAAGGATTCCACAAACCAGATTTAAAGAAAATTGTTATCGCCTACGAACCCATCTGGGCTATCGGGACAGGAAAAACTGCAACCCCTGAAGATGCCGAAGAAGTGTGTGCAGCTATCCGTGAAGAGATTGAATCTATCGGCTCTGCTGAAATCGCAGCAAATTTGCGAATCCTTTATGGCGGTTCAGTAAAATCATCAAACATTGTTGAAATAATGAAAAAAGAGAATGTGGATGGTGCTTTGATCGGCGGAGCAAGTCTGGATCCCGAAGAACTAGCCAAAATTGCGAAGTTCTACGCTGCTTCATAAGTAGGTATCGATGAGCTTTAGCAGGTATCCTTACTCCCTGCCCATAATCACGGGCTACAGCGCATAGCAAGGGGTACGGTTAAATGAAGTTAGCACTCTCAATTATTCTGGTTATAACCAGCGTTCTCATGATCCTTCTCGTACTGTTGCATAAAGGCAAAGGCGCAGGATTATCTGACTTATTCGGTGGCGGAATCTCTTCTAACTATGGTGGCTCCTCCGTTGTAGAGCGCAATCTTGATCGCATCACAATTGTAGTTGGCGGTTTGTGGTTTGCCGGTGTCGTTGCCTTGAGTTTGGTTTTGAAGTAAATAATTTTTTTTTCGTAATTAATCGATAGGAGCAATACATGGCAAGTGCAATTCGTGGAAGTCGCGTTGGTGCAGGCCCAATGGGTGAAGCAGAACGTGGAGAAGCGATTGCTCGTTCTCATGTTTCTTATTGGTGTGCAAATGGGCACGAAGTTCGCCCATCATTTGCTGAAGAAGAGAGCGTTGTTATTCCAGCTGAATGGGATTGTCCGAAGTGTGGTTATCCAGCAGGTAGAGACAAAGCCAATCCACCGAGTCCAATCAAAAATGAACCGTACAAAACTCATTTGGCTTATGTTAAAGAGCGCCGAAGTGATGCCGAAGGTGCAAAAATACTGGATGAAGCCCTTCGTAAATTGCGTGGAGATGACTAAAGCTTTTTAGCAATTTCTAAAAGCTGTGCAATTCCTAATTTTCTATCCAGTAAATGCAGGCGAAGAGTTGGAAACCCTCTGTTGATAAGTGCATTTTGATCGCCAATAGCCTGGGCTAAGCAGAGTGATTTAAATGTGAAATCCTTTTCAGGAATTACAAAATCTGTTTTAGCATCAGCAGTTATCTGAAGAAATGAACCATTGGGTTGACCACCCTTATGAAGTTGTCCGGTTGAGTGTAAGAAACGCGGTCCCCATCCAAAGGTAACAGCCTTCTTACTTTTGGAAGCAAGGATATTCCTTAATCCAATGAGATCCTGATCTACGTGGCGATCTAAATAAGCAGTTATGGCCAGGTATCCATCTTCGCAAATCTGTTTAATAAATGTGGAAAGTAGTTCCGTGGCGTCATTTGCCTCCTTATAAAATGCTATTGATTGATCAATTCCTGCGACAGGAATTTGCGGCATTAACTTGCCCCATTGAGTTAAAAGTGAAGTACTTGCTAATTTTGATTCGTCAACATTTGGCTGACTAAAAGGATTAACCGATAATCCAGCTCCTAGCAGGGCGGTTACCCATTCCCAAAAGAAAAACTGTTCTCCCAGATCACCCATAACTACCAAATCTGAGTGACCCCCAAAAGAAATAGAAAGCGCTTCATCTGGGATTAGATCTTCCAAATCATTCACGACTATAGGTAATCGACCCATACCGCCTTTGCCCGTTGATTCTGCGATTAGTTGTTCAATCCAATCTGATAATCCCGGCATCGATGAATGATTATCACTAATGGAAAAATATTGGTCAGTTCCGGAAATGATTGCATAGGCGGCAACGAGAGCGGGATGCGGATTGATCAGAAGCGAATCCTTTGCTTCTATCGCGCTATCTAAAATTACCGAAACATCTATGCCAATGAGCGCTGAAGGAACAAGACCAAAATCACCTAAAACACTAAAGCGTCCACCAACATGTGGATTGGCGTTGATTACGGTAAAACCTGATGCACGAGATGAAATGTCCAAAGGGGATCCTGGATCGGTCACAATAATAATGTGCTCGGTTGTGTCCAATCCGGCTTCGCGGAAAAACTTTTCAAACAAAGCTTTTTGACTAACTGTTTCAATGCTTGAGCCAGATTTCGAACTCACCACAACTAATGTGTGCGTTAAATCTTGCGGCAAAAAATGTGCCATAAATTCAGGATCGGTTGAATCCAAAATAGATATCTTTTTGCCAAAAGTTTTAGCGATAACTTCAGGACCTAGAGAAGATCCACCCATGCCGCATAAAATAATGTTTGTTAGATGACGATTCTTTGCCGATAGTGCGTCTAACGCGGCTAGTAATGTTCGTGATTGATGGGGTAAATCAACCCAATCCATGCGGACACTAGCTTCGGCAGTGGCATCTACACCCCAAATCGTCGGATCTTTTTTGATCAGGCGCTTATGAGCATCAAGTAGTTTGAGATATAAAGGTGAATCTCTTTGAATGAGGTGTTCATCTTTGTATTTAACCTCAATCATGTAGTTCGAACCTTTTCGACATCATCGAGTAAAGATTGCCAAGCCTTTGCAAAGGATGCAACTCCATCAACTTCAAGTTGATGAGTTATCGCTGCCAAGGAAATGCCGGTGTTAGCGAGATTGGCAAGTATCGCATGAGCATCTTCAATTGCAGGTGTAATGGTGTTTCCACGAAATTTGCCATGATCAATGACTGCATCCAACGTCGATTGCGGCATCGTGTTTACTGTGTCAGGTGCGATCAATTCGATTACATAGCGAGTGTCCTCGTATGCGGGATCTTTAACTCCGGTCGACGCCCATAATGGGCGTTGCATATTGGCACCAGCCTGGCTTAACTTTGCCCAACGTGGACTCGCTGATTTTGTAAGAAATAGTTCGTAAGCGAGCACGGCATTGGAAATTGCTGCACGGCCAAGTAATTCATTGCTTTGCGGTGAATTAATCCTCTTCAACTCTTGGTCTACTGCTGTGTCAATTCTGCTGATAAAAAATGAGGCAACACTGTGAATTGTTTTCAAGTCACTGCCACGTTTTTGTGCACCTTCTATTCCCGTGATAAATGCATCAATTACTTCTTCGTAACGCTGGCAGGAAAAAATCAAAGTGACATTAACGCTTATTCCGCTGGCGATGAGTTCTGTGATTGCGGGCAATCCCGCCAAAGTGGCGGGAACTTTTATAAGCAAATTTGGGCGGTTAACTAAACTCCAGAGTGATTTGCCTTCATCAATTGTGGCTTGAGTGTCATGAGCCAGGCGAGGATCTACCTCGATACTCACTCGACCATCTATACCTTTGGAATCGTTATAGATTTGTTCAAATAGATCACATGCTTGGCGAACATCATCAGTTGTTAATTTCTTTACTATTTCTTCGGGAGAGAGTGATTTCATCGCAGCAATATCTTCTGCATAGTCGGCAGATCCTGTGATCGCTGAATTAAAGATGCTGGGATTAGTAGTTACTCCAACTACTCCAGAATTCTTAATTCGCGCAGGCAAGCTTTGAGAATCCAATCCAACGAGCTTTGCACGGGAGAGATCATCTAGCCATATCGATGTTCCTGCATCGGCGATATCCTTTGCAATCATGCGAGAATCTTCTTTGCAGTCGCCACGACATTTTCTAGAGTAAAACCAAATTCTTTAAACAGAACACTTGCGCCAGCAGATGCGCCGTAGTGCTCCAGTGAAATAGAAGCTCCATTATCTCCGACGTACTCTCGCCATCCTTGTGCAATTCCGGCTTCAATACTTATGCGGGCTTTTACTGACGGTGGCAACACCTCATCTTTATAGGCTTGAGTTTGTTCGTTAAACCATTCAAAACAAGGAACGCTTACAACGCGTGTAGCAATTCCAGAACTCTCTAATGTTTCTGCGCTTTGCACCGCAAGGGCAACTTCAGAACCAGTTGCCATTAAAATCAGTTTCGGTGCAGAGCTAGCTTCTTTAAGAATATAAGCACCTCGTGCTACGCCTTCTAGCGAACCGAAAAGCGAACGATCAAAGACCGGAAGGTTTTGACGTGACAAAAGTATTCCGCAAGCTTTTTTGCGTTCAATAATTACGCGCCATGCAGCAGCAACTTCGTTAGCGTCAGCGGGTCTGATGAGATCAAAATCTGGAATAGCACGAAGGGCGGCAAAGTGTTCGATAGGTTGATGAGTTGGACCATCTTCGCCTAAACCAATTGAATCGTGCGTCCAAACAAAGATGGATGGTAACTTCATAAGTGCTGCTAAACGAACGGCAGGACGCATGTAATCGCTGAAAACAGCGAAGGTGCCTCCAAAGGCTTTTGTCAATCCGCTCAGAGCAATTCCATTAAGAATGGATCCCATTGCATGTTCTCGGATACCAAAGTGAATAATGCGACCATAAGGGTCAGCATCTTTCATTGCGCTACTTGATGGAAGAAACGACTTGCCACCTTCAATGTTGGTGTTATTGCTTCCCGCTAAATCTGCAGAACCGCCCCACATTTCAGGAAGTTTTCTCGCCAGGGCGTTTATTACATCGCCAGAAGCTTTTCGTGTTGCAACTTCTTTGCCAGTTTCAAAAGTAGGAACCAAAGAATCCCAATCCTTCGGAAGTTCTTTTTCAATAAGTCTTGCCAGTAATTGCGCAGGCTCAGGGTTGCTCTTTTCCCAGCTCTTAAACTTTTCATTCCATTGTGCATGCACTTGTGCACCGCGCGTCTTTACTAATCGAGCATGTTCGAGCAAGTGTTGTGGAAAGGCAAAGTGTTCATCAGGGTTTAATCCGAGTTCTTTCTTTGTTGCACTAATTTCATCAGCACCGAGGGCAGAACCATGAGATTCCGCAGTTCCTCGAGCTTTTGGCGCTGGCCACGCAATAACTGTTTTCAAACGAATCAAAGTTGGTTTTTTTAAATCCTTTGATGCGATGGTCATAGCTTTATCAAGAGCGGTCAAATCAACGTCACCATTAGGTTGCGCGGTTACTTCCATTACTTCCCAGCCGTAGGCGCGATAGCGCGCTGACACATCTTCGGTGAATGCAACGTGTGTGTCACCTTCTATAGATATTCGGTTATCGTCATAAATAACATTCAAATTTCCGAGTTCTTGTGTTCCTGCAAGTGAAGCGGCTTCGCTACTTACTCCTTCTTGTAAATCTCCATCTGAACAAATAACCCAGATGCGATGATCAAAGAGTGAAGAACCATCAGTTGTCGCAGGATCAAAGAGTCCGCGTTCATATCGTGCGGCCATGGCCATTCCGACAGCAGTTGAGACACCTTGACCTAATGGTCCAGTTGTCATTTCGACTCCGGCAGTATGTCCATACTCAGGATGGCCAGGAGTTAATGAACCCCATGTACGAAATTTTTGAATATCTTGCATTTCTAATCCGTACCCACTGAGAAATAATTGCGTGTACAGAGTCATGGAGGAGTGGCCACAAGAAAGTATGAAGCGGTCTCGACCAATCCATTGCGGATCATAGGGATCATGAACTAAATGCTTTTGGAATAAAAGATAAGCAACTGGCGCTAAGGACATCGCAGTACCTGGATGGCCATTACCAACTTTTTGTACGGCATCCATTGCAAGTGCTCGTGCATGTGAAATAACTAGGTCGTCTTCTATGCCCCAATTAGAAATTACACTCATGAAATTAGTTCACTTTCTTAGTTTGTCTAGAAACGGAGAGCCATACTTTCCAAGCAGAAATCCACACCAATGTGGAGCCGAGCATGTGAGCCGCAACAATAAGCTCAGGTAAACCAAGGAAGTACTGAATATAACCAATAGTGCCTTGAAGCAAAGCGGCAATAAAGAAGAATTTCAATAAACGTTTGGTAGCCACTGGTGTTCTAGCAGAAATAAAATATGCAAGGGAAAGACCTAATAATGCGATAACTAGATCTGCATGCAACCAGGCGATGCTGCGAACATCGAAACCAAAGCGAGGGGCTGCTACATCTCCAGCATGGGGACCTGAGCCCGTTACTAAGGTTCCAAACACAATAACCACAAAGGTTAGAACGACATGGGTTCTGGAAACGACATGTAGAACATCCTTGTTTAGTTTTTTATGCACATACGAACTTTTAGCCTTAGTTAATAATGATTGCGCGCCAGCGATAAGCAGTATCGATAAGATGAAATGGCCCGCTACAGGAAGCGGATGTAAATCGGTTAGCACGGTAATGCCACCTAAAACAGCTTGCCCAAATATTCCAGCAAATTGTCCAAGAACTAGTATTCGCAATTCTTTTCGTTTGCTGATTAGAACTGAAAGTATTGATAATGCGCACGCCAAAACAAGTGCAAAAGTTAGTAATCGATTACCAAATTCAATCCAGGATCTGAAACCTTCTATTTGTCCGTGGATCGGCGTATATGAACCCGCAGTACATTCGGGCCACGTTGGACATCCAAGACCTGATCCTGTGAGCCGAACAACTCCACCGGTGAGGACGATCCCCACTTGGAAAATCAATAGAACTCGAAGTATCGCCACGAGCCATCTATTGGCAAATTCCTTCATAGCCCTAGCCTAGATTGTGATGGGCCAACGGGAAGGCAATTCTTCCTGCGTCTCGAGTGGTAAGTATCATTGATTTAAGACACAATAGTGTTGTGAAAATAGCCATCCCAATAGCGCAGAGTGAAGATGTCCGTACTCGCGACGCTGTTGCCCGTTCCATCCTAGAAAATGGACCTTCTACTGCGGCGGCTCTTTCGGAAAAATTAGGTTTTACCCCTGCTGGCATCCGCCGACATCTAGACGCACTTGTTTCTGATGGATTATTAGAAGCCCGCGAACCCCACTCTGCACTTTTGCGCGGGCGAGGCAGACCGTCCAAGGTTTTTGTAATGACTGATAATGGTCGCGAAAAATTTGAACATTCATATGATGATTTAGCAGTTGCTGCGTTGAAGTTTATGTCTTCTCAAATTGGAGAAGAGAGCATCAAAGCATTCGCAGAATCCCGAGCAAATGACATTATAAAAAAAGCTGAAACGACGCTTTCCAAGAGAACTCATAAGAGTGAAGCGCTAGCGACTTTTTTATCAGGACAAGGGTATGCCGCCAGTGTTGCTGTAAAAACTAAAGGCGAAGAGCTATGCCAACATCACTGTCCGATCGCTCACGTTGCAGCAGAGTTTCCGCAACTATGCGAGGCCGAGACACGGGCATTCTCTGAATTATTAGGAACCCACGTTCAACGTTTAGCCACCATCGCTCATGGCGATGGAGTATGTACAACTTTTATTCCCAAGCCTGCTCGTTCGTTAACAACCAAGAAAGGTCGCTCATGACAATCGCGCATCCAGAACTAGACGGTATTGGTAATTACGAATACGGCTGGGCAGATAAAAATGAAACTAGCGATAACGCCAAGCGCGGTATCAACGAAGATGTCGTACGTGATATTTCTTCGAAGAAGTCCGAGCCACAGTGGATGCTAGATCTGCGCCTAAAAGGATTAGCTTTATTTGAAAAGAAGCCGATGCCATCATGGGGTTCTGATTTATCTGGAATTTTCTTTGACACCATCAAATACTTCGTGCGTTCTACGGAAAAACAAGCGCAAACATGGGATGACCTTCCAGAAGACATTAAAAACACATATGACCGCTTGGGTATTCCAGAAGCCGAAAAACAACGATTAGTTTCAGGTGTTGCTGCGCAATATGAGTCAGAAGTTGTCTATCACTCCATCCGTGAGGATTTAGCAGCCCAAGGAGTTATTTTTCTAGATACTGATTCAGGTTTGCGTGAGCATCCTGAACTATTTAAAGAGTATTTTGGAACTGTTATTCCTGTTGGAGATAA
>CAFBMS010000014.1_pt1 | contig 18490 bp, 19 predicted proteins | sample 7269031 | NCBI WGS metagenome assembly CAFBMS01 (sample SAMEA6814072, study PRJEB35770) | uncultured Candidatus Planktophila sp. | biome: Freshwater; feature: Freshwater reservoir; material: water | place: Czech Republic | collected 2017-05-23 | depth 30m m
ATAGAGGACTTCTCAAAAATATCTCGGGTTATTCGAAATAGATTGAAATCTGGCATGCCCTTACAAATGGACTCAACGGTGCATTATGTGAAGCAAGTGCGCGGTAGCGTTTTTTTAAGTACACAATCAACCCTTTTAAAGTCACCTTTTAATACCTATCGAAAATACGGTTTACCACCCGGTCCCATCGGTAACCCTGGGTTGGACGCGATAAAAGCTGCGATTAATCCAGCTGACGGGGACTGGCTCTTTTTCATTACAGTTGCACCTGGAGATACAAGATTTACTTCCAATATTACAGAGTTCAATCAATGGAAAGCTCTGTACACCAAGAACCGGAAGGCAGGTGCGTTTAATTGATCAATGCAGCTGTTTTGGGATCTCCAATATCTCACTCTCTCTCGCCACTGTTGCATATGAGCGCTTACAAATTGTTGAGTATCTCAGGTAAATATATTTCTTTTGATGTTCCAGCAGGTTCGCTGAGAAATTTCTTAGGTGATAAGGATTCTGGGTGGACAGGTTTTTCCTTGACAATGCCTCTCAAGGAAGAAGTACTTTTAATCGCGGATAAAATCGATCCACTAGCTAGTAGAATTCAAAGCGGAAATACACTGGTCAGGCAAGAGAATCAATGGATCTTGTATTCAACTGATGTTCTAGGTTTTCGTCAATCTTGGAGTGCTTCTAATTCTGCTAAACCAAAATCTGTTTTGATAGTGGGATCTGGCGCAACGGCCAGGGCGGCAGCGGCGGCGTTTGACGATTCAGGCACATCAATTTTAGTTCTTCATAGAAATACTGATCGTGAAGTGTCAATGCAGTCCTGCGTGGAACATTCCAGAATGAAATTCCTACCATGGCAATTTACAAATGATTTCTACGAGGCCGATCTAGTCATTAATACAACTCCGAAAGGCGCACTCGATTCTTTCGCGGATAAATTAGCAGTAAAGCCTGAAGGGACATTTTTCGATGTAATTTATAACCCTTGGCCAACTGATTTTGCCGCTGCTTGGACGAAAACTGGATCACCCGTCATAAGTGGGTTAGACCTTTTGATTGCACAAGGAATTGAGCAGATTAGATTGTTCACGGACGTGGATCTTGATGCAGAAGTTCTTTCTAGTTTTTTGAAGCAGGAACTAACCGCTTAATAGGTTATCCACATTGTATTTTTAGAGGGGATTACAAACATTACCCTCTAAAGATGCCCACATTGCGTCTTGGCCTCATCGTTTACTTTGCTATTACTATTTGTATAGAAGATTTGCGAATCCATAAAATTCGAAATCGAATCCTCATGTATTTCCTATGTTTTCTCTTTCTCTTTTCACTCTTGCCATCTAATTCACACGTGCATCCCATTGCAGCTTTTGAGTTCTCGGTAATCTTCATAGCACTTTATCTCGCGAGCAATGCACTCCATAAGTCAGGGGGAATTGGGTTCGGTGATGTAAAACTTCTCTTCGTGCTTGCTTTCGCTTTCTTTGATCCTGGGTTAAGGTCTATTGAAATCTTTTTTATTTCGTTATGGATTGCTCTTATCGCACATATTTCCCTATATTTATTAATGCATCGGAAATACCCCCATCGAATAGCGATGGCCCCGGATTTATTTCTAGCGAGTGGGCTTTATATGTACGCACCGATTGGACTTCTTCTGCCACAATAGGCCAATGCGCTGGCTAACTGCAGGAGAATCACATGGCCCAGCCCTGACAGCTATTGTCGAAGGACTGCCTGCACATATAGAAATTACTACGAAAGATATAGATAAAGATTTAGCACGTCGCAGACTTGGAGTAGGACGCGGTGCTCGGCAAAATTTCGAAGCCGATAAAATAACAATTAAAGGCGGAGTACGACTAGGAATTTCTCAAGGTGGACCGATAGCAATTGAAGTCGGTAACTCTGAATGGCCTAAATGGGAAAAAGTTATGTCTGCCGATCCTATTGATGATTCTGAACTAGTAGGTTTAGCACGCAATGCTCCACTGACAAGACCTCGACCTGGTCACGCTGACATGGTTGGAATGCAAAAATATGATTTCACAGATGCGCGTCCGATTTTAGAAAGAGCAAGTGCACGAGAAACAGCAGCACGCGTTGCCTTAGGTGCCATTGCTCGCGCATTTCTTGTGCAAAGTGTAGGAATCACACTCTTTAGTCATGTGGTATCGATCGGCAGTGTGCGTGTTCCTGATGACGCTGCTTTACCGGCAAAGAATGATCAAGAGAGAATTGATGCAGATCCAGTTCGATGTGCTGATGCAAAAACAAGTGATCTTATAATTCAGGAAATTGAAAAAGCACACTCAGATGGGGATACTCTCGGGGGAGTGTGCGAAGTTCTTGTATTTGATGTTCCACCAGGACTTGGTTCTCATGTGCATTGGGATCGTCGTTTAGACGCACGTTTAGCAGGCGCCATGATGGGTATCCAAGCAATTAAGGGTGTCGAAATAGGCGATGGTTTTCTTACAGCTACTCGTCGCGGTTCTTTCGCGCATGATGAAATTGAAAAGAATAAAAATGGGAAAATTGTGCGCAGGACAGATCGAGCCGGTGGCACCGAAGGCGGAATGTCTAACGGTGAAATATTGCGAATTAGTATCGCCATGAAACCAATTTCAACAGTTCCAAAGGCGCTAGACACTATTGATGTTGCAACGGGAGAAGCTGCAAAAGCAATTAATCAACGCTCAGATGTTTGTGCCGTGCCAGCCTCAGGAGTTGTTGCCGAAGCAATGGCGGCACTTGTTTTAGCCCAGGCTGTATTAGAAAAATTTGGAGGAGACAGCGTCGCCGAAACTCGGCGCAATTATTTGTCCTACCTGGAAAATCTACGTTTTAAATAATATGCCTCCGCGTGTAATTTTGATCGGTCCACCAGGAGCCGGAAAATCTAGCGTTGGAAAATCTCTTGCTAGGTTGCTAAGTGAGAAATTTATTGACACAGATGTAGTTATATCTGAAAGAGAAAAACAGAGTATTGGCGAAATATTTGTTGATAAAGGTGAACCGTATTTTAGAAAAATTGAAGAGGATGTATTACTCGATGAATTGCAAAATCACTCAGGAATTTTAAGCTTAGGTGGAGGAGCACCGCTTTCTAACATCGCTCAAGATGCAATAAAGAAAAGTGGCGCACCTGTAGTTTTTCTTGATGTTTCTCTATCAGCAGCAGCTCCTCGCGTTGGATTTAATCGAGACAGACCATTACTTTTAGGAAATCCCAGAGCGCAATGGCAAGAACTAATGAATGTGCGCCGCCCCGTATACGAATCTTTAGCGCAGCATCAGGTTCTAACGGATAAATTAACTCCTACGCAGGCCGCTACCGCAATTGTTACACTGCTCTCATGAGCGTTATCACTGTGAAAGCAGAGCATCAGTATGACGTTCAAATTTGCGCGGATTGGCTTACAGCCCTTACTGAGAGTATTTCATCGTATCCACGAATTGCTATTTTTTACCCACAATCTTTAAAAGAAAGCATTCCAAAGATCTCTATTGAAAGTGATGTTCATTTTTTTCCTTTGCCCGAAGGTGAAGCAGCAAAATCGGTTCAAAATCTTGGCAAGATGTGGGATTGGATGGGCGCAGCTGGTTTTACTCGCTCAGATGTAGTTGTTGCAATTGGCGGAGGAACGATCACTGATGTTGCAGGATTTTTAAGTGCCACCTGGTTACGGGGGATAGATTGGATAGCTGTACCAACTACCTTGGCAGGAATGGTTGATGCCTCTGTCGGTGGGAAAACAGGAATTAATAGCGACTATGGCAAGAATTTGATTGGTTCCTTTCATTCTCCACAAAAAGTTATTATCGACTCGCATTGGCTGGAAACGCTGTCATCTCGTGACATCTCTGCAGGTTTAAGTGAAGTGATAAAAACTGGTTTCATTGGAGATGCCGAAATATTAGAAATCATGGAGAATTTCGAACTAGATCGAGATCGTCATAATTATGAAATGATTAATGAACTCATCCAACGTTCTGTCGCAGTAAAGGCACGTGTTGTTAGTTCCGATTTCAAGGAGAGTTTTGAAAGAGAAATTCTCAATTACGGCCACACGTTAGGGCACGCCATTGAAAGGCACTCCCAATACTCTCTACGCCATGGAGAAGCCATTTCTATTGGCTTGATATACGCAGCTCATCTTTCACAAATGCACTGTGGTTTGGATGCAGCAATCGTTGCCCAACATATTCGTTTATTGAGTAAAATTGGATTACCTACTACCTATGATCAATCTGCCTTCGCTGAGTTATTAGCATTTATGAGTATTGACAAGAAATCTCGCGGCAAGATGATCCGTTTTGTTGGTATTTCGCAAGTTGGCAAGACACAAAGAATCGAAGGACTTAGCATCGATGAACTTGCTCATGCGTATGAGAAAATATCTGCATGAAAGTACTTGTAATTAATGGTCCTAATCTTTCACGTTTGGATATCCGTGATTCTTCAATCTACGGAGATATGAGTTATCCCCAATTAGTTAATTTAATTGAATCATCGGCTTTGGCACATGGATTCACAGCAGATGTTCGTCAAAGCGACGATGAAGCACAGATTATTTCCTGGTTACATGAAGCCGCCGATAATTCCTACCCAGTTATCATCAACCCCGCGGCATTTACGCATTATTCGTATGCAATTCGTGATGCGGCAGAATTAGTTAAATCGCCATTGATTGAGGTACATCTCTCAAATCCGTTAGCACGTGAAGAATTTAGACATACGTCAGTAATTTCTGGAGTAGCCAACGGAACTATTGGTGGCTTTGGTCCTAATTCATATGCATTGGCAATGAGCGCACTCAAAGCACTCTTATAAGTCTCGATGCTCTACCTAATTATTTCATTCTCACTTTAACGGGTATCCTTATAGCCTTGTCTGTCGGGAACCGACAGCCTGGCCAAGTCGGCCTGATAAAAGAAAAGCGTGGTTATCGAAGTGGCAACAACAAATGATCTGAAGAATGGCATGACTCTTGATATCGAAGGTCAACTATGGAACGTTGTTGAGTTTCAGCACGTTAAGCCTGGTAAGGGACCCGCATTCGTTCGCACTAAATTGAAGTCTGTTTTAACAGGTAAAGTTGTAGACAAAACATTTAATGCTGGAGTGAAGATTGAGGTAGCTATTTTAGAAAAACGTGAAATGAACTTCCTATATAAAGATGGGGAAGATTTCGTTTTTATGGATAACAAAACTTTTGATCAAACCAATATTTCTGCAGAAACTGTTGGTGACGCTGCCAACTACATGCTAGAAAATACCGAGGCCATAGTTGCTGTGCACGAGGGAAATCCGCTTTACATCGAATTGCCAGCTTCAGTAGAACTTACGATTACATATACCGAACCAGGCATTCAAGGAGATAGATCATCGGGTGGCACTAAGCCAGCAACGGTTGAAACTGGTATTGAAATTCAGGTTCCGCTATTTATTAAACAAGATGAGAAGGTTCTTGTAGACACCAGAGATGGTTCATACCAAGGTCGCGCTTAAAAGTGTCTGCACGAAGCAAAGCGCGTAAACAATCCTTAGATCTTCTATACGAATCTGATATCCGTGGGAAGGCTTCTGTGGATTTGCTGGCTCTTCGTGATGTTATTGAAGAAGGTCCAGATGCGCGACCAATTCGTGAATATACGAAGATATTGATTTCAGGTGTAGATACTCATAAGCGCAAGATTGATGAGTTAATCTCAACATATGCGCAAGGTTGGGATATGGATCGTTTGCCTGCGGTAGATAGAAATGTGCTTCGTATTGGAATTTTTGAAATTTTATGGCAGGACGATGTACCAGATGCGGTTGCAATTGATGAGGCATTGGCGCTTGCAAAAGAGCTATCGACTGATGAATCCTCAGGTTATATTCACGGAGTACTTGGTCGCATTGCGTCCATTCGCCAAGATCTCAATCTTTAATTTTAAATAGCACTTTTTCAGCCGTATATTCTTCAATAATCTTCTCCGGGTTAGAAGTTGCCAAAATCGCCAAGTAATTAAGATCACTATTTCTTAGAGAAAGTATTTCACCATTCCAATCTCGGCGAAAATCTATAATTCCTGAAGCAAAGAGATTCAAATTTACAAGATTTTTTGATGGATTACTTTTGAGAACATCACGCAATTTGCGTAGATCGATGATCACATTTCTGAAACCCAGTATGGGTAGATCGTTGCTATCTTTGAGAATTCCTGAAATCGGTACGTCATAAATCGCTGCAATTGTTTCGAGTTTTAATACAGAGATGGATCTAGATCCTCGTTCATATGATCCAAGAACAACGGCCTTGATTTGTCCTTTGCTAGCTCTTTCAAAATCATTCAATGTCCAATTTCGGGCTAATCGAAGCGCACGCAAGGCGCGGCCTAACCGCTGTGATGACTCTTTACTATCGACAAGAATGTTCATGTATGCGTAATCTAAATCATGGATGAATCGCCGATATTTTCTATCCACAGGGTATGGATTTTTGGTGCTAATATTCGCCAGCATCCTTTAACGACCCATCCTGCGAGGTGGGGAAGGAGATTTATATGAGTGTTGCCCTGCCTTCGGCGGATATAGCAAGAGCTTTAACTCGCATTTCCCATGAAATTCTTGAACGCAATGGTGGTTCTGATAATTTAACATTGCTAGGAATTCCTACACGGGGCGCCCATCTTGCTCTTCGCATTGCATCGATTATTGAGAGCATTGAATCCAAACCGGTCTCTGTTGGCACATTAGATATCACAATGCATCGTGATGATCTTCGACTGCGTCCACCAAGGGCGCTTATGCCAACGAAAATCCCACCAGCAGGCATAGAAGGTAAAGATGTTGTCTTAATCGATGATGTTTTCTTCTCAGGTCGCACAATCCGCGCCGCACTTGATGCCCTTGGAGAAATCGGGCGTCCGCGCACAGTCCAGTTGGCGGTACTTGTGGATCGGGGTCATCGTGAATTACCCATCAGAGCTGATTATGTTGGAAAAAATTTACCAACATCCCTTGAGCAATCAGTCAAAGTTCACCTGAGTGAAATTGATGGAACAGATGAAGTAATTATCGGTAAAGCAGGTGTGCTGTGAGGCACCTACTCTCAATAAATGATCTAACACAATCCGAAGCCGTCGCTATTTTAGATACAGCCACCGAGTTAGCACGAGTTTCGGATGCGCCGATGAAGAAACTACCAACACTTCGCGGTCGCACGATAGTAAATCTTTTTGCCGAAGACTCCACGCGCACTCGAATCTCTTTTGAAGCTGCGGCAAAACGCTTATCGGCAGATGTGATCAATTTCAGTGCAAAGGGATCTAGTGTCAGCAAAGGCGAATCACTTAAAGACACCGCTCAAACACTTCAGGCAATGGGCGCCGATGCGGTAATTATTCGCCATCAAGCGTCGGGGGCTGCACACAGGCTAGCAACTTCTCAGTGGATGTCTGGAACTGTGATCAATGCTGGTGACGGTACTCATGAACATCCAAGTCAGGCACTACTGGACGCTTACACACTTCGCAAACATTTAATGCATGGAACAAAAAATTTGCAAGGAATCCATGTTGCAATTGTTGGAGACATTTTACATTCACGAGTAGCTCGGTCAAATGTTTTATTGCTTTCCAAGCTTGGAGCTAAAGTAACTCTCGTTGCTCCTCCCACACTTCTTCCTGTCGGAGTAGATAGTTGGCCCACAAGCATTTCTTATGATTTAGATGAAGTGATACCTGATATTGACGCCATCATGATGCTGCGGGTTCAAAGTGAAAGAATGAACGAACTCTATTTTCCGAATGCTCGTGAATACTCTAGATATTTTGGTTTGAACACGGATAGGGTCAAAAGGATGAAGAAAAACTCCATAATCATGCATCCAGGCCCAATGAATCGTGGATTAGAAATAACCGCAGATGTCGCAGATAGTGCGAGGTCAGTCATTGTTGAGCAAGTAAGCAATGGCGTAAGTGTGCGAATGGCAATTCTGTATACGCTCTTAACAGGTGAAGGAATTGAATCAGGGGCATTGGCATGAGCAAAACTTTCTTTATTTCGGGTGCGACATTAGATGATGGAACGCGCAAGGATCTCTACATTACTGATGGCAAAATTGCAGGTTTTGAGAATCCAGCAGGTAGTAAAGCGGTAGTTATAGACGCAACAGGTAAAATTGTTTTGCCTGGTTTAGTAGACCTGCATACTCATGTGCGCGAACCAGGCAAAGAAGACTCGGAAACTGTTTTGTCTGCGTCCAGCGCAGCTGCTAAAGGTGGCTTCACAGCGCTGTCGGCAATGCCAAATACTTCCCCTGTTGCAGATACAGCTGGTGTTGTTGAACAGGTTTTTCGGTTAGGTGCAGAAGCTGGATTGTGTGATGTATTCCCTATAGGAGCAGTAACAAAAAATTTAGACGGTTCAGAATTGGCTGAGATAGGTGCGATGGCCGATAGCGCTGCGCAAGTACGAATTTTCAGCGATGATGGACACTGTGTTTCTAATCCTCAAGTAATGCGCCGAGCACTTGAATACGTGAAGAAATTCAACGGAGTAATTGCTCAACATGCGCAAGATCCAAATTTAACCATTGACGCGCAAATGAATGAGGGAATTGTTTCATCGGTTCTGGGCCTAAAAGGTTGGCCCGCGGTTGCAGAAGAAGCCATTATCGCTCGAGATGTTTTATTGGCAGATCATGTGCAATCTCGATTACACATATGTCACGTAACTACAGCCGGTGGAGTTGAAATTATTCGCTGGGCGAAAGCTCGCGGTATCAATGTAACTGCAGAAGTTACGCCGCATCACTTGTTACTTACAGATGATCTAGCTACTTCCTATGATCCTGTTTATAAAGTTAACCCCCCATTACGTACAGTCAAAGATGTGCAAGCCTTACGCGAGGCATTAGCCGAAGGTGTGATAGACATAGTTGCAACAGATCATGCCCCGCATTCGGCAGAGAATAAGGAGTGCGAATGGCAGCAAGCAGCCTTTGGCATGTTGGGTTTAGAAACAGCTCTGTCAATTGTCGCATTAACCATGGTTGAAACTGGTTTGATGGATTGGAAAGGTGTTGCGCAGCGTTTTTCGCGTACTCCTGCGCGAATTGGCGGGTATGAGCAACAAGGTGGGGAATTCAAAATCGGAGAAATGGCTAATCTCACGGTATTCGACCCGAGTGTTAGTTGGAGAGTAGACCGCGACTTAGTAGCCTCTCGTAGTCGCAATACTCCATTTCATGGGATGGAATTACCTGGTGTTGTTTCTGAGACTTTCTTTAAAGGAGTGCCTACTTTGCTAGACGCACATTTGCTCACGGAGAATAATTCATGAGCAAAGCTTTTTTGGTGCTAGATGATGGAAGAGTATTTGAGGGGTCTTCCTGGGCATTTGAAGGTGTTACTTTTGGCGAAGCTGTATTTCAAACCGGTATGACTGGTTATCAAGAAACTTTAACTGACCCTTCGTATCATAAGCAGGTCGTTGTCATGACTGCGCCACATATAGGCAATACAGGCATGAACACAGAGGACAATGAATCCAAGAAAATCTGGGTATCAGGTTTTGTTGTTCGCAATCCATCGCCTGTAACAAGTAATTGGAGAAGCGAGAACTCACTCGAAGCCGAATTAATTGCTCAGAAAATTGTCGGTATTTCAGGTGTGGATACCCGAGCGCTAACAAGACATCTTCGCGACCGTGGGGCTATGCGTGTTGGAATTTTTTCAGGCAAAAATCTTTCTCGTGAAGAAATGGTTATTGAAGTGCGCAAGCAGCCTCAAATGTCAGGTTCCTATCTCAGCGAAGATGTTTCCACGAAGCAAACGTATGTCATTCCTGCCAATGGAATAAAGAAATTCACTGTGGCTGCAATTGATCTTGGAATAAAGGGTGCTACGCCGCGTGCATTAGCGCAGCGAGGCGTAGAAACGCATGTGATGCCATATAACAGCACTTTTGATCAGATAAATGCAATAAATCCAGATGGAGTTTTTCTCTCAAATGGTCCTGGCGATCCTGCGACTATGAGTTCGGTTATTGATTTAGTACGTGAGATCCTTTTGGCCCAAATCCCGATTTTCGGAATTTGTTTTGGTCATCAGATATTGGGTAGAGCCCTTGGCTTTGAAACGTATAAATTGCAATTTGGACATCGTGGAATTAATCAACCCGTAATTGATAAAAAAACCAATAAGGTTGAAATTACCGCACACAATCATGGTTTTGCTTTAAAGGCGCCAACTGATGGAGTTTTTTCTACTGTATTCGGTACGGGTGAAGTAACACATGTTTCACTCAATGATGGGGTGGTAGAAGGCTTACAGCTTTTGGAACGAGGAGCTTTCAGCGTTCAATATCACCCAGAAGCAGCAGCAGGACCTCATGATGCGAGTTATCTATTCGATCGCTTTATTGAATTGATGCAAAAATACCCGGTTACCGCGAGGGTTCACTAATGCCTGTTGATATTTCAATCAAGAGCGTACTGGTCATCGGCAGCGGGCCAATAGTTATCGGGCAAGCATGCGAATTTGATTACTCTGGTACGCAAGCGTGTCGTGTTTTACGCGCAGAAGGAATTCGCGTAATTCTAGTGAATTCAAACCCTGCAACAATTATGACAGATCCTGAATTTGCCGACGCAACATACATCGAACCGATTACACCAGAGTTCATTGAACGAATCATTATCAAGGAAAAACCGGATGCTGTTTTGGCAACCCTGGGAGGTCAAACCGCTCTCAATGCCGCGATAGGTTTATACGAATTAGGCACCCTTGCAAAGTATGGTGTGAAGTTAATTGGTGCAGATGTTGATGCTATCAAACGCGGAGAAAATAGAGAACTTTTTCGAGGCATCGTTGAAAAAATTGGTGGTCACAGCGCTAAATCAGTAATTTGTCACACTATGGATCAAGCTTTGGAAGCTGTTAAAACGCTGAAGTATCCTGTAGTAGTTCGCCCATCTTTTACTATGGGTGGTTTAGGTTCGGGAATCGCATTTACTGAAGATGAACTTAAATTAATTGGTGGAGCTGGATTACGTCACAGTCCAACTTCTGAAGTTTTGCTAGAAGAATCAATATTAGGCTGGAAAGAGTACGAACTTGAAGTAATGCGTGATAAAACAGATAACGTTGTGATCGTATGCAGTATCGAAAATTTAGATCCCATGGGAGTTCACACGGGGGATTCAATTACAGTGGCACCTGCCTTGACTTTAACCGATGTTGAATATCAAAAATTGCGTGATCTATCTATCGCAATTATTCGTGAGGTTGGAGTTGATACCGGCGGCTGCAATATCCAATTTGCTGTAAATCCAACAAATGGTCGAATTATTGTTATTGAAATGAATCCACGCGTTTCAAGGTCTAGTGCTTTAGCTTCCAAAGCCACGGGCTTTCCCATAGCCAAGATTGCAACCAAATTAGCTATCGGATACACCCTAGATGAGATTCGTAACGACATCACCGCGGTAACGCCAGCGTCTTTTGAACCAACTCTTGATTATGTAGTAGTCAAGGTTCCGCGTTTTGCTTTTGAGAAATTCGCTGATGCTGATCCTCGGCTCACTACAACGATGAAAAGTGTTGGCGAAGCTATGGCAATTGGACGAAGTTTTCCAGAAGCACTCATGAAGGCGTTACGTTCCCTTGAACGCAAAGAGGCGATCTTTAGTTTTCCTGTGAATAAAAAATCGATTAACATGAATGATCTTCTATCGAAAATGTCCATCCCCACAGAATATCGTTTGCAACAAGTGCAATTGGCAATGTGGGCCGGGGCGAGTATTGAGCAAGTACATACGTCAACCAAGATTGATCCATGGTACTTGCAGCAAATTGAAATTATTAATCAGCGGGCCGAGTTATTGTCGCAACCAGGTGAATTAAATAGTGAAGTGATTCGTAGCGCTAAAAGTTTAGGTTTCTCAGATTCACAGATTGCTCAACTTAGATCACTAACTGAAGATGATGTACGACGCACCAGAAATCACTTGGATATACACCCCGTCTATAAAACAGTGGACACCTGTGCCGCGGAGTTTGAAGCCTTTACTCCTTATCATTATTCAAGTTATGAAGAAGAAACAGAGGTTAAAACTCGTTCCAAACCTGCCGTGATTATTCTGGGTAGTGGACCAAATCGAATTGGGCAAGGTATCGAATTTGATTATTCTTGTGTTCATGCTAGTTTCGCACTGCAAGCAAGTGATTACGAAACAATAATGATCAATTGCAATCCAGAAACAGTTTCAACTGACTATGACACGAGTGATCGTTTGTACTTTGAACCATTAACACTAGAAGATGTACTTGAAGTTATTCATGCAGAAACATTGGCGGGCCCAGTTCTTGGCGTTATCACTCAACTTGGAGGCCAAACTCCACTCGGACTTGCTGCTGGATTAAAGGAAGCTGGAGTTACAATTCTTGGTACTAGTCCTGAAGCCATTAACTTGGCCGAAGAACGTGGCGCATTTGGTGAAATATTGAAAAATGTTGATCTACGTGCACCTGAGTATGGAATGGCAGCATCTGAGCAAGAGGCATTAACAATTGCGCAACGAATCGGATATCCAGTTTTAGTTAGACCTTCCTTTGTTCTGGGTGGGCGAGGGATGGAAATCGTTTACGATGATGAATCTCTTGCAGGTTTCATTTCTCGGGCAACGGATATCACTCCCGATCACCCTGTACTTGTAGATCGATTCTTAGATAGCGCCATCGAAATTGATGTTGATGCACTCTTTGATGGTAACGAACTTTTTTTGGGCGGAGTTATGGAACACATTGAAGAAGCTGGAATCCATTCTGGTGATAGCGCCTGTGTTTTGCCATCTATGTCTCTTAATTCCAAGCAAATCTCAGAAATTAAAGTAGCGACAAATAAGATTGCCAAAGCAGTCGGTGTTGTTGGTTTGATCAATATTCAATTTGCAATGAGTGATTCTCAATTATTTGTTTTAGAAGCTAACCCTCGCGCTTCAAGAACTGTTCCGTTTGTGAGTAAAGCAACGGGAGTTGCATTGGCGAAGGCCGCCGCTCGCTTAGCTGTGGGAGCAACTATTTCTCAACTGCGCGCCGAAGGCTTGCTTCCAAAAGATGGCGATGGCGTCGCAAAGGGTATTTCTGTAAAAGAGGCTGTGTTGCCGTGGAATAGATTTCGTAGAACCGATGGTCGGGGAGTAGACGCAGTTCTTGGACCAGAAATGCGTTCCACGGGAGAAGTTATGGGTATTTCAAATTCATTTGGTGAAAGTTATGCGAAATCTCAGATAAGTGCTTTTGGTGCTCTTCCAAAAAATGGAACGGTTTTCGTTAGTTTGGCTGATAAGGATAAGCAACAGGGAATTCAAGCTGCATATGATCTATCTCGTATTGGTTTTAGTATTCTGGCAACTGGTGGAACGGCAGATGTTCTTGCCACAAAAGCAATTCCATGCACCAGAGTTCGTAAACATTCTGAAGGCACGGGCCCCTTAGGAGAAAAGACGATCGTGGAATTGATTAATTCAGGCCAAATAGATCTCATCATTAATACTCCAGTTGGACGTGGAACACGTCAAGATGGATGGCTTATCAGAACAGCAGCGGTTCAAAGATCTATACCGTGCATCACCACAACTGCGGGTTTCAAAGCAGCCGTTGAAGGTATTAAATCCTTACAGCGTGAAGAGTTGTCAATTAGATCAATTCAGAGTTGGCTAGCCTGAGTATGTCTACTATTAACAAGTCTTCTGAGAAATTTTACGCAACCGTCGTCTCAAATAAACGTGTCGGCCAATACCATCAAATTCTGCTCAATGTAGGTCAATTAGTAAACAACTGTAAGCCCGGTAACTTTGTTGCAATAAAAGTTGGTGGAGATAATGCGAAAATGATTCTTCGTAGAGCGTTTGCGATTTCACGAGTGTCTACAACAGGACCGTATGGTGGATCTATGGAATTAATCGTTGCTCCATTTGGTCAAGGCAGTAAGTGGTTATGTTCACAGATCGAAGGCGCAGAAATTGATGTGATTGCGCCATTAGGTACCGCATTTGGAATTCCAACAGAACCGGTGCGCGCTTTATTAATTGGTGGTGGATATGGATCAGCACCGTTGTTTGGATTAGCGGAGGTTTTGAAAAGCAGAGGTTGCCGAGTTGATATGTATTTAGGCGCTAGTACTGGCGGAAAAATCTACGCTCCCATGGAGGGCAAACGCTCGGTTAATGTTCTAAAAATTTATACCGAAGATGGTTCCATGGGCGAAAGAGGTCGTGTAACCGAACCAATTCCTGGGTTAATTGCCGATGGATTAGTAGATGTAATCTATTCATGCGGTCCGATGCCAATGCTGCGTGCGATTTCTGAAATAGTGGCCGGAAGTGATGTTGTTCATCAATGTGCAGTAGAAGAATCTATGGCTTGTGGTGTCGGTATTTGCATGACATGTGTATTACCCGTTAACGACGCCGAGGGACATATTTCTATGAAGCGCTCGTGCATTGACGGGCCAGTAATGGATGGATCACATGTGGCATGGGACTTGGTTGGAAAAATACCTGAGGCTCATTCATGATCGATCTATCGACAACTCTTGGGAACGCATGGTTTCCTTCACCTTTATTTACTGCAAGTGGCTGTGCGAGTTCAGGAAAAGAGTTAGCGCAATTCATAGATTTGCGAGAAATAGGCGCCGTCGTTACTAAGTCTGTAATGAGTAAACCGCGTCACGGTAGACCTACTCCAAGAATGGCTGAAACTCCCAGTGGAATGATTAATTCAATTGGTTTGCAAGGTCCCGGAATAGACGCGTTCTTAGCCCATGATTTACCTTGGTTGGTCAGTCAGAAAGCCCGTGTAATTGTTTCAATAGCAGGAGAAACCGTTGAAGAATATGCAACTCTTGCTCGCAAAGTTAGATCTGCTCCTGGAATAAGTGCACTAGAAGTAAACATCTCATGTCCCAACGTAGAAAACCGCGGTTTAGTTTTTGCATGCGACCCTGATGCGTCGAGAAGAGTAATAGACGGAGTCAGAAAAACACTTGGTGGTGAATTGCCGATTATCGCAAAGTTATCACCCGATGTAACAGATTTAGTTTCTATTGCAAAAGGTGTTGTTGATGCAGGTGCTGATGGTTTAGCACTGATTAATACTGTTTTATCAATGGTTATAAATTTAGACACGATGCGTCCGCATTTGGGGGGCAAAACTGGTGGTTTGTCTGGGCCAGCGATTAGACCAATCGCAGTTCGTGCTATCTATCAAGTTCATGAAGCACTACCTAATATTCCAATTTTGGGAATGGGTGGGGTTTCTAGTGGACGTGATGCACTCGAGTTAATTTTAGCTGGTGCTAAAGGAGTTCCAATCGGAACTGCATCTTTCGGAGATCCAGCAGCCATTATTACGATTCAAAATGAACTTATTGAATTACTTAAAGCTCGAGGTTTTACATCAGTTGCTCAAGCTGTTGGTTATGCGCACCGACCAATCGCGGAATCCAGTGAAACACCATGAGTGCCAAAGCACCGATAATTCTTGCTGTAGATACCTCCGATTTGGAGCTTGCCAAATCGTGGATTGCTCATACAAGTGAATACGTCAGTGTTTTTAAATTGGGCCTCGAATTTTTTCTCAATTTTGGCAAAGAGGGCGTTCGGGCTATTACAGAGAATTCAGATGCCAAAATATTTCTGGATTTAAAGCTGCACGATATTCCTAACACTGTCGAACACGCAGCCAAGAGTGCGGCGCTTTTAGATCCATTATTTTTAACGGTGCATGCAAGCGGGGGAAGCGCGATGGTGAAAGCAGCTGTGGCTGGCGCACCCAATACACACATCACGGCGGTAACAATTCTGACCTCATTATCTGAAGCAGATGTTGCCTCAATTGGTTTTGCGAAATCAACTATTCAGTCTGCTACGGATCTAGCTCAATTAGCGGTGGCATCTGGTGCGAGCGCCATTGTTTGTTCGCCACTAGAAACTATGAAGATTCGTTCTGTAATTGGCAAAGAAAGCTTGATTATTACCCCTGGCGTACGCCCTCTATCAATGATGGGTACAGATGATCAAAGTCGCACCATGACACCATCGCAGGCGATCGCAGCGGGTGCAAACTATGTTGTTATAGGTAGACCAATCACTAGTGCCTGGGAACCAACAGGAGTTGAGATAGGTAAGCGAGCACGTGAAATATCAGTAGAAATTCTTAATTCTTAATTTCTTCCTTTTCCACTAGATTATGCACATGGGACTACCGCCACAATTAACTGCAGATCAACGCAGTGCGGCACTTGTTAAAGCGAAGGAATCTAGGCAAATTCGATCGTCAGCTAAATCAAAAATAAAATCAGGTGAGCTCTCTCTAACGCAGATTTTCAATCTGGCTCAAAATGATCCCGTTATTGCAAAGATGCGAGTAGCTGAATTATTGGCAGCACTAAATGGCGTGGGCAAAATACGGGCCAACGCAATCATGGAGCGGTTGAACATTTCACCGACACGGCGAATTCAGGGTTTGGGCAAACATCAAATGGCTGCTTTACGAAATGAATTTAGTCCCACGACCGCGCGCGGTAAGTTGGTCGTTCTTTCAGGCCCTGGGGGAGTTGGCAAAAGCACGATTGCTGCTTACATACGCAAGCATGGCGCATTTTGGGTGAGCGTCTCATCTACAACTCGTAAACCGCGGGTGAATGAGAAAAATGGTGTTGAATACTATTTTTTATCAGATGAAAAATTTGATGAAGAAATAGCAATGGATCATTTCTTAGAGTGGGCACATTTTGCAGGCGCTAGATACGGAACTCCACGTGAACCGGTAGAAACAGAATTGTCCTTAGGTAAGAATGTTTTGTTAGAAATTGATATCGAAGGCGCCAAACAAGTAAGAGCTCATGCCCCAGAAGCGATACTTGTATTTCTTGAGCCACCTTCATGGGAAGAACTCGTTTCACGTCTTGAAAGGCGTGCCACGGATTCCCCACAAAGAAGAGCCGAACGCCTGCAACTCGCTCAAGAAGAGCTTGAGGCAGCCTCTTTTTTCGATCATCGCCTCATAAATGATCAGGTCGAGAGCGTCGTGCAGAAACTGTTATCCTTAGCCTCTGCCCACTAGGGCCTATTCCATAATTTAAGCAACGAGGAGCTATAGCAATGGACGGAATTACAAATCCACCTATTGATGAATTATTAGATAAGAGCGGTTCGAAATACAGCCTCGTACTTTATGCAGCAAAGCGTGCTCGTCAGATCAATGCATATTATTCTCAACTGGGTGAAGGTTTACTTGAATACGTTGGACCGCTGGTTGAAACTCATGTTCACGAGAAGCCACTTTCGATTGCTTTGCGTGAAATCAATGAAGGTTTGTTAACAATCGAAAATCTCGAACCAACAGCTTAATTCGCTAAAAAATGAGTAGTGCCAAGCGAGAGATTATTCTCGGAGTTGGTGGCGGAATTGCCGCATATAAATCCTGCGAGCTTCTCAGGCGACTTCAAGATCTCGATTTCGCGATCACGGTTGTTCCAACGCCATCTAGTTTAAATTTTGTTGGAACTGCAACATGGGAAGCATTATCAGGTCGCAGTGTGACAACGCAGGTGTGGGAAAAAGTCGAGCAGGTGAAACATATTTCTCTGGCAGATCTTGCTGAAGCGATAATAATTGCTCCAGTAACTGCAGATCTCCTCGCCAGATTAGCTCAAGGAAGAGCTGAAGATTTATTAACAAATATTGTCTCTGCGAGTAAAGCACCAAAATTCTTGGTACCCGCGATGCATCCGAACATGTGGCTCAATGAGAGTACCCAAGAGAATGTAAAAATTCTGAAAGCGCGTGGATTTGAAATTATGAATCCTGATAATGGTCGCCTTACGGGTGAAGATTCAGGAATAGGAAGATTTCCTGAAACATCAGAAATTATTTCCAAGTTTTTATCTCAGATTGGTTCAGAGCAAGATTTAGAGGGCAAGAAGTTCCTTATTTCAGCTGGCGGTACACGAGAATCGATAGATCCAGTTCGATTCATTGGAAATCGCAGTTCTGGAAAACAAGGTGTCGCCATCGCTGTAGAAGCGCGAAATAGGGGAGCCGAAGTCTCTTTGGTTCTTGCTAATTCAAATATTTCAGACGTAGCAGGCATCGAAACTATTCGAGTGGAAACTGCCGAGCAGATGCATTCTGTGCTGAAGAAGAAAATGCCGGATTGTGACGTATTAGTGATGTCTGCTGCTGTTGCTGATGCAAAGCCAGCCTTTTCATCTGCCGAGAAAATTAAGAAGAAGGAATTTAATTCGATTGATCTAATTGCGAACGAGGATATTCTTGCCGACTTAAGTTCCTCCGCGAATGATTCGCAATTGATTGTTGGATTTGCAGCTGAAACTTCGGATGTTGAAGAGTCTGGCCGTGCCAAACTAAAGGCCAAGAATTTGGATTTCATCTACGTTAACGATGTATCAGATGGGGCGATA
>CAFBMS010000015.1_pt1 | contig 18216 bp, 18 predicted proteins | sample 7269031 | NCBI WGS metagenome assembly CAFBMS01 (sample SAMEA6814072, study PRJEB35770) | uncultured Candidatus Planktophila sp. | biome: Freshwater; feature: Freshwater reservoir; material: water | place: Czech Republic | collected 2017-05-23 | depth 30m m
AATAACGGAGAAATAGTTGCCGCCATGATCGATGGCGAAGCAACAGTTAAAACCTTCTCCCGCAAGAACGGTCACATCTGGCTACTGCCAGCAAACCCAAACTTTGAACCAATCAATGGCGATAACTGCGAAATCCTCGGCAAGGTAACTGCTGTGATGCGGAGTGTTAGGTAGTTATAAGTTAGCAAAGCGTTCAAAAAATAATTTCAGCTTTTCAATAACGGAAGCTTTCTGAATACTGTGTTCATAACTTGGACTAAACATGTTTTTTGCGGGTAATAAAGCAGTAACGGCTGTGCCAGCAGTTTTTAATTCGCCTTCTAGGAATGCTTTGGACACAAAATCTTTAGTCGCTGCTGCATTCAAATTTTCTTCTTGAATAATTGCTTCTAGTTCAGCGTTTTTCTCAGCGTCAATAAATTCACGCCAATAGCTCTCAACATCAGTCGTGTTATTAATTGATTCCACGAAGCGTTCAATGAGGTCTTTTTTACTTCTAAGCGTGTAGCTAGACAGTACGGTCTTGTTAATCTTCGCCTTAATCTCCTTATTTTCATCAACTGAGGCGCTTTGAAGACTTCTAACCAATATAAGTATGTAATCGACATTAATTTCAACTTGTTTTACTAGCTCAATTTCGAAAACGAGATCATCAATGATGGACTCTTTATCCCCTTTTTCAAGGTCTCGAAATCTCTGGTGCAAAAGTAGGTACGTGCTTTGATAATCCTGGTAATCCCCGGGTGCGATTAATTCGTTTTCTAAGAAGTCATCAAATGAAAGCAAAATATTTCTGAGTCTCAAGATCTTGTTATAAAGATTAATGAAATCTTTTTGCTCTGTCTCCGAAACTGGAAGCTCTCCAGGCATTTTTATTTAGGCATATCCATATTTAACTTGCCATTTTTTCCAGTCATCCCAAGCTGCTTGAAGTTTTTGTCTTCCAATTCTTTCATGTTCCGCAGTTTTTGGGAGAAGTGAGATTGCGCATTGAAGGTAAATATTCAAAGAAATTCCTGCATTTTTAATGCATTTTATTGATGATGCTTGGTCCATGTTTTGATACCTAAGCCATTCTTCATATCCCTTTGTTAGATTCATTAGCGTATTAAATGCGGGAGTTTCCTTGGTGTCTTTTGACGGAATCTGTCTTTTTGCGCTGTTGAGGTCTCGCTTGAATGCAGCATTTGCCTCACCTATTTCTCGTAAAATGGAGTCATTATTTTTAAATATACGTTTGACATCTTTCATTGTTCTGATCGAAGAAGAAGTTGCCGAATTTGCATCAAACCTATTGATTCCTGCGACTATGCGATTGAGGTCGGCTTGTAAATCAATTGCTGCAAAAGCTGGAGTGATTACAAGCTGGGACGACGCAATCACCAGTATTAGTGAGAGCAACTTCCGTTTCATAAAATTCCTCCGAGCCCTGGGGCAGAAAATGACAAATGCAACCCTGAGAGTAGCAATGACCTATCAATACGGATAGTCATTTAGATGCCTGATGGCACAGTGAGATTAATTAGTAGTGTGAGGCCTTGCTGCCGTTAACACTAAATCACTAGTTTTCAACTCTCGCCCCCACATGCGCTTCCCATAAATTGTGTAAGTAATAGCTTCGAAATCCGTCTTCCAGAATTTTGACTGGTCTTTTCCATCCGCATGTGCAGGTCATATAAAAGGTACGGAACTCATCGAACTCCTCGCAGGTGAAATCACCCCAGTGCTTCTTTGTCATCACGGAAGGAATCTATGGGTGGGTACTGACAGTCGTTCGGGTTTATGTCTGTGCCTCGGGTTAGGTTTCTACGTATGAGATTCCTTCGAGAAGCTGCTGGGATTCTGGGGTATGCCGCGATTGTTCTGGTGCTCTATCGGGTGTTGCCAGAGTGGTTGGTAAGTGAGGAGCGTTATCTGAACTCGATCATTATTTATGTCGTTATTAGTGTTGTGTTCTTTGTGATTATTTATCTTAAAGGTTTGGATTCACTCGAATACTTTAGGTTGCCGAGAAAAAGCGTTGCATCCATAACTGCGATGGTGATTGCAGCTGCGTATGCCTCTCCGGAATTCTTATTTGGAGGTTTCAAGAAACTTTCCTGGGATATGGCAGTTCTCGGGATTATTTTCTTACTGGGAATTGGTATTAGTGAAGAGTTGTTCTCACGTGGGCTTGTTTTTGGAATGCTTCGTAAATATGGCGAGCGCAGGGCGATGATTTTCTCTTCAGTGGTATTTGGGCTATTTCATATCAACGTTTATGTGGGCGAAAACTGGGATGTGTGGGCTGCCTACAATCATGTTATTTCAGCGGGCAGTTGGGGATTCTTAGCGTGTGCTGTGATGATTGCTACGCGAAGTATTTGGTTTACGGCGCTATTTCATGCATTGGTGGATTGGAATATTGTCTTTGCTCAAGACATCGATTATTCCGATGCAGGTCCGCTACCTGTGTACTCGCTCTGGGATAACTTGGTGACGCCGTGGGTGGATCTAATTTTCTATGTACCCATGGCGTTGTTAATCCTGCGCGTAAACCGTGGAGGTTGGCCAAAGTGGATGGGAAAGATTGCGCTGAAGTGGAAGTTAGTTGTTCCGGTTAGTTTTTAGACAACTAGCGTTTTTCTAATCCCAAATTACCCAATCCCCTGGATAGTCCGTACGTTATCTCCCACGCATATTCTAAAATTCGCATGGCGGTGAATAACTGGTGTGGTTAAAGGTTCAAGTCCTGTGATTATCGATCCGGGTTTGACGTCAAAATTTACTGAGCCTTTATGAACGTAGAAATTGCCAGGTTCAATAATTGTTGGGACAACTATGTTTAGATCGTGGCGGTCTGGTTCATCGCCTGCAGGAAATATCACACGGCGTGGAGTCAACCAATTAGCGCCCTTACCAATTGCTTGTTCTGCTGCGGAATCATCATCCATAGTTAGTGTGAGATCGAAGTCTGCAGATTTAACTCGGCAATGCGTTTGTTCTTTCGAAGTTGAATCCCACGTCTTACCCTTTAATGTAAATTCTGACCTAATCAGTGGCCAACCAAATATTTCACGGCCCCAGCCAATGTAAGTATCGTCATCGGTCCACATAAAGGCAGAAAATTCGCCATCAACATCTGCAATGCTTCCTTTAAATGCAACGACAGCTTCTTTAAAACTACCGCTAAATTTTGATTTAAATTCAGGAGTTCCATCACGAGGCTCAAAGTTGATGTCGTAAAAACGAAGTCGAGTAATTACACCTTTATCTCCAGAAAGGGTTTTAAATGCTGGGCTGACTAGATTTTCAACTGCCTTCGCATCTACTTCAAACCACGCTGTAATCGAAGTTCCGGAAAGAATCCACGGTGGATCAGCCCACAAATGTTGAGGAGCTGGCCATGGGTTTGGAAAATGTGGTTTCGCGGACATTTATTCTCTCCTTTAATTGGTTACTGATGAGATAGGACTGCTGCTAGAAATTTCTTTGTATTTTCATTTTGTGGATTTTCAAAAAGCTCCTTGGCTGGAGCATCCTCTGCGACTACGCCTTCGTGCATGAAAACGGCTCGATTTGCAACATGTCGTGCAAAACCCATTTCGTGGGTCACGACAATAAGTGTGATTCCATCTTTGGCAACATCGCCGATAACTCGTAAGACATCGTTGGTCATCTGTGGATCTAGAGAGGATGTAACTTCATCAAGGAGTAGAACGCGAGGATCCATTGCCAACGTGCGGGCAATTGCAGCTCGTTGTTGCTGACCGCCAGATAACTGCAAAGGCCGAGACTCGGCTTTCTCTAGAAGTCCGACACGATCGAGAAGTGATTTTGCACGTTCGCGCGCGCTCTCTTCTGAGCGACCTAGAACTTTTATCTGAGCAACGCAGATATTTTCTAACACTGTCATGTGTGGAAAGAGATTAAATTGTTGAAAAACGATTCCAATGGATTGACGAATACGGGCAATATCTGGAGAGAGTGAACTTCTGGCTTCTTCCGAATTTTGGATTAGATGCCCACCTACTTCGATGGTGCCCTTTTGAATAACCTCTAAACCATTTACGCATCTCAAAAGTGTGGTTTTACCAGATCCGCTTTGCCCAAGTAATGCAAGAATTTCTCCGGAGGCGATATTTAAATCAATGCCGCGCAGGACTTGAACTCCACCGAAGTCTTTCCAAACTCCTTTAAATGAAACTCTTCCATCCTGAATAAGTACTTCATTTTTCATGACTTAGACGCCCCCCATGGTCCAATCGAGAAGAAACTCTTCTTCTTTTCTCCATTGGATTTTCCATATCCCAACTCTCTTTCGAATTTTGCTTCTAGCCGGCGGGCAAGGATTGTGAGAGGAAAACAAACACAGAAATATAGGAAAGCAACCTCGGTAAGGATCGTGAAGTACTTAAATGTTTGTGAAGCGAGAATCAGACCACGAAACATGATTTCTTGAATGGTAATGATGGAAAGTAATGAGGTGTCCTTGATAAGGCTAAGCAAATAATTAACGGTGGGAGGAAGTGCCACTCGAGCCGCTTGAGGAATAATCACTAAACGGCGTGCTTGACTCGTTGACATACCAAGTGAAATAGCAGCTTCAATCTGTGTTTTGGCTACAGAATTTATCGCCGCGCGGAAAACTTCGGAAAGATAAGCCGTATAAATAATTGTAAAGCCAACAATTCCTGCTGTTAGTGCTTCTAAAGTAAGTCCGAAAATCGGAAGAACATAAAAAATATAATAAAGTTGAACCAAGGCTGGCGTGCAGCGAATAAATTCTACATACGCTAAAACAGGACCTCGAACTGATCTAAATCGGGATACCCTCATAAAGGCTACGCAGATTCCGGCAATGATTGAGAAAACAATTACAACTGCTGAAATACCCAAGGAGTAGGCGAGACCGTGGAGCAACGTAGGCAGAAATTCTATGAGATCTGCCCATGTCATTGTGTCCACGATCTCGCCAACCTTCCCTTAGTCATTACGAAAGAATCTACTTAATAAATTAAATAAATACCGTAATAATTTTTACAAGCACTGCGCAATACCGTCAGCTGTGAAGCTTGTTGGAGCATCACATGTCACGTATGCAGTATCAGGCATTCCGTACTTCAATAGAATCGCCTTGAGCTTGCCGTTGGCACGCATGATCTTTAACTGCTCATTTACAGCGTTAACCCATGCAGTATCTCCAGTGCGCATTACGATGCTACTGATTCCAACAGCTTTGCCAGTCCACTGCTTTAGCAGAGTGATCTTTGGCTGTGGTTGTAATTTGAAGTCATAAGCGCCCTGTAATTCATCGACCATTCCTGCGTCAATGCGTCCCGTTGACAAAGCGCGGTACAAATCTGAGTACTTTGTAAATGGAACATATGTTGCTCCCTTGACGCCACCAATGACTTGGTCATCAGTAGAACCAATGATGCCTCCAACTTTCTTGCCCTTCCAGTTGGCCTTACCCTTGATCTTCTTTGGGTTGCCCTTTGCTACCAACATCGCTACTCCGTATTGATAAACCGGAAGCGAGAATTGAACTTGCTCACTTCTTAGCTTTGTATACGTCATACCAATTGACATGATGTCCCAGCGACACGCCTTAAGTCCAGGAATCATTGCGCCCCAGTCGGCTGTTACATAGTCCCAATCCTTAATTGTGAGTCCTTTAAGAACTTCTTCAATAACTTCAACGTCAATACCCTGGTATTTACCAGAATTTATATCGAACCATCCATGAGGTGGTTGCTGATAGGAAGACATGCGGACATACGATGCCGCTTGAGTCTTGGTCAAAGTGTCGGTGCATGAGTCTGCAGCTGAAGCTGGTGAACTCAATGGGGAGATCAACGAAGCGGTAATAAGAAGAGCGGTACTTACGATTGAGCCACGACGAAACCTGCTCGATTTGAAGAGAGAGAAATCCATACCTTTTTCCTCCGAATTATTACGATTAATCATTATGGTCAATCGATTGAACGAAAACCTAATAGTAAAGGGATTCAGTGTCAATCGTTATGACGAGTCAAAAACAATTATTAGTTACTTTTATTGATCTATTTGGTCAATTTTTATTCCATTGACCAACTGCCTGCGCACAGATTAATTCAGAATTTCCAAGATAATCGGTGGCCGACAGTGGCCAATTGTTAATAATTGTCTTTGCAGTCGGAAGTAAGCGCACAAGTGAATCTTCAAGTGAAATGTCCTCGATTTTACTTACGTTACTAGCTTCGTATAACAAGTTATGAGCCTCTTCTCTGCCAAGAGAGTTGGTCAATTCGATCATGTAGGCCTCTGCCATTATCGATCCGTTTTGCATGTGCACGTTTTTTCGCATTTGCTCAACGTTTACACCTAGATCACTCATCATGTGAAGAGCTATCCTGGTAGTTGAAATAGCGCCAATTAAGACTTCAGGGATAGTTTTCCATTCAAGTTGCCACTCCCCGGCCGCTCTTTCGTGACCCATTTCCCCTGATCTAAAATTCATCTGCGCTTGTCCAATCACTTGTAGACCAACGCCGATAATCGCTTCTGACATCACTGGATTTCGCTTCTGGGGCATAGTCGAAGACGCGCCTTTATGATGTTCGCCAGGTTCGAATACTTCTGCAATCTCAGTGCGAGATAGATCAATAATTTCTCTGGCCAGTCGAACAAGGCTCACGCATAGGCTTGCGCACTGGTTTGAGACCTCTAAAAATCGATCTCGGCTTACATGCCACGGAATTAATTCATCGTTTAAGCCGAGTTTTGCTGCCATCAGTCTTCGAATTTCAACAGCATCAGTTCCCATTGCAGCAGAGGTTCCAGCTGCTCCATAGAGGGAAATACATGAGGCTTCGGAAATTGCGCGCCTAATACGTGTTCGGTGGCGGTCAAATTCAGAGAGATAAATCGCGCACTTGAGTCCAAAGGTGGTCGGAACGGCGTGTTGGGCATGGGTTCGCCCAGGCATGATGGTCAAAGAGTGTTGCAAGACGATTGATTTAGTTGCTTCACCTAATTGATCAATGTAGGAAAGCAATACTGCTCCTGCTTGACTTACTTGCAGTGCTAGCGCGCTATCCATGATGTCCTGCGTAGTAGCACCCACGTGGAGAATTCCTCGTGCTTCAGTATTCAATTGACTGTTTAGGTAGGAAAGTAAAGCAATAATTGGATAGCCGACATTGAGTGAGCTTTCATAAAAACTTTGCATGTCTGGCAAATCTGCGTGTTCAAGTTGTTCTACTAATTCCAACTCATGCTTTGAGATAATCTGCTTCTCACATTGGCTTTGAGCAAGGGCAATTTCAACTTTTATCCAATTTCGATAAGTGGATTCGAGCGAGAAAATGTCAGCAGCGTTCTTATCCTGATACATCCAATCCAAAAGATTGGTTGGCGTCATGCCGGACTCAAACATTTACAACTCCCACCCTTTGTATATTGGCGTCACAACCTGTTGGGCACAGGCTTCATCAGTGGTTCTTGACAAAGAATATCTGCGCCTTTACGCTAAAGTCTATCGATTGACCAACTAATACTGCAATACATAAATAGAATTGAATCTGACACAACTCTTCAGGAGAGGGAATGCTGGCCACGATGCCAAACCGTTATTCAAAGAATTCTCGTGTCACAGGTAAGCAGGTTGCCGCTTTGGCGAAAGTCGATGCAGCTGTGGTCTCAAAGATATTGAAAGAGGATCCCACCCTGCGAGTTTCGAAGGAAACCCGCAAGCGCGTGATGGATGCTGTTGAACAACTAGGGTATCGCCCAAACTTTGCGGCTCAGAGATTACGGAGCTCGCGCAAGATCGGCGCTGTAGGACTTATTATTCCAAACTTTTCAAACCCTGCTTTTGCTGAAATTGTGCATGGCGCTGAAATCGCAGCGCTACAGCAAAAGGTTGCTCTCTTCGTTTCCTCAAACAGTGAACTAACGACTCCCCTAGATCTGACCATGGATTTAGTTGCCTCAGGCCGAGTCGATGCCTTACTCATTGCCGGTGGCTCTTCCACAGAAACAGCGGAGATTAATAAATATCTTAGTGAACGAAACTTTCCGTTCCTATTTCTCAATCGCCAAAGTATCGGAGTCCGTCGTTCGTTATTCCTAGATGATGAATACGCCATTGGTTTGCTGGTCAATCATCTAGTTGAACTGGGCCACAAGAAGATCTACAACATCGCAGGTCTATCAACTATGGAGACTGGAAAACGTCGCCAAGCAGCCTTCAAAAAAGCGATTACTGCTGCTGGCATTGCTTTCAGTCCAGATTTGATTGTTGAAGAGGAATACAGCCCTCTCGGTGGTCAGCGCGGATTCCAAGAGATCTTAAAGCGCAAACCAAAAGCAACCGCGCTTGTGGTCTCAGAATTTAATATGGCAGTCGGTGCGCTCAATGCCGCCCGAAAAGCGAAGGTAGTTGTACCGGATGATTTATCAATGGTCGCATTTAACAACTTGGAGATTGCTTCACTTCTTAATCCGACAATGACAACAGTTGGATTGCAATTGCAGCACCTAGGCGAAGAGGGTCTGAACTTGCTCCTTGAAAAAGAACCGAAGGAAGAGATCTACCAGACAGTTTCAAAAAGCGCAGAATTGTTCTTGCGTGAATCTTCGAAATCAATTCGGAAATGAGAACCTGATGAAAGAAATCGACCTCGCCGCACTTGGTCTAAGCGAACATGAAATAGTCCATGATGTTGTTAAGTTCTCGAAATCTTTCGATCGTAAAATTCGGCAAGATCCACCGAATCAATTAGGTGTACCAACTCAGTACTTGGCGATACTGGCTGTAAAGCGTGGAGATTATGCACAGGCTGACGAACTAGCCCGTTACATGCGTCAAGAGAGTGATTTTATTTTCGACTCAATGATGGTGCTCTGGCTTAAGCAATTGATGGATCACGCCAAGAAAGTTTTAGGTATGGAAAAATATGAAAACTTATTGCGAGTTCCAGAACTACATGTGTGGGCTAGTTTCCAGCGTGTAGGCAATGATTTTATAGATGAAGCCCTAGCCTTTTTAGAGCAGAAAAACGATGCACAGTTTGATACCTGTTTGAGTCATGCCCGTCGTGTATATAAAACTATGGGCGATGAAGTGGTTAAGTTTGTTCAAGATATTTTGACTGAGGTTCTTCTAGTTGAAGGGCCAGATGGTCCAGTTTCTGCTCTCCGAGGGCCTTACGAAACAATTTGGCAGAAGCGATACAAAACATGGGAAACACTTACCGGTGAGGAAAGGTTGCAACTTTCTTGCGAAGGTATGCGAGCGCATTTCGGCGGACCAACTCGCCAGGGAGAATTTAAAGTCGTTGATGAAGGTAAGCGATTCCGTATGACTTTTGCCGGTTGCGGAACAGGCGGAGTACTGCGCCGCGGTGATATTGAAACAGGTGAAGGACCATATCTATCTGTAGGAACAGTGAAGACCCCTCAGGCGTACACATGGGGTAAAACAGATATGCCCTGGTATTGCACGCACTGCAATCTTTATTTAGAACATTGGCCAGTTGAAGATGCCGGCATCAATCGCCGCCCAGTTATTTTTATTGATGATCCTAAATCCACGGTCACCACTGAATGGTTAGTTTATAAAGATCTTGCAGATACAGAAGATGAGGATTACACACGCATATGGGCAACTCCGCCAACTAAGCACCAGAAAGTAAAATAATGAGCGAAGAGAGCAAAGTAGCTGTAATCACTGGAGCTGGTAGAGGTATTGGCGCATCTGCCGGAGTTCGCTTACTCGAAGGTGGCTTCACCGTCTATTTCACCGATATGAACTTGGAGCGAACACAAGAATTCGTTGCATCGCTAGATAAGCACAAGGGGCGTGCATTTGCGTTGCAAATACAAGTTACTGATGATGCATCTGTCGATACTGCGATGCGCTTCGTCGGAGAAAAACACGGCAAAATTGATCTGCTAATTAACAACGCGGGAATTACAAATCAGGGACCTACTCAAGATATTACAACCGCTGATTGGCAACAACTCATTGATATTCACTTAGGCGGCACTTTTCGTTGCTCCCGTGCAGCGTTCCCTTATTTAAAGGCTGCTAATGGTGCAGCGATTGTGAATATTTCATCAATTGCCGCTCGCTTAGGAATGCCAATGCGTGCTTCGTACTGTGCGGCAAAAGCTGCAATCGAAGGTTTCGGACGCTCACTTGCAACTGAATGGGCTGAATATGGAATCCGAGTGAACGCGGTAGCCCCGGGATATGTGATGACCGAACTAGTTCAAAAAGATCTTAAAAATGGATTAGTTTCACAAGAGGTCCTAGGTAGTCGAATCAGCTTAACGAAATTTGCCACTCCAGAAGAAATTGCTGAAGTGATGTACTTTCTTGGAACGAAGGCTTCTTCTTACATGACCGGACAAGTCTTAAATGTCGATGGTGGTCTATCCATTGATCTAAATCCGGGTAACACCTCCGCTGTTGCGAAGAAAAACTAAGGAAAGGCCAAAAACCTAGTGAACACACATGTAGAACACATATCGCAGGAGTTTGATAAGCCAGTTCGTGGAAACGATCTCTTAGGCATGTACCGAAAGATGTTTTTGATTCGGCGCACTGAAGAAGCGGTTTTAGATTTGCGTCGCGCTGATTTAATTGCGGGATCTGTTCACGTTTGTGTTGGACAAGAGTCTGCAGCCGTTGGCGTAGTTGCTGCCATGTTAGATACAGACCGCACAATGGCAACTTATCGAGGCCATGGTTGGGCTCTAGCATCAGGCGTACCACTTCGCGCACTGTTCTCCGAAATTCTCGGACGAAGTAATGGAATAAATGGTGCTCGTGCTGGCTCTGCTTACTTGGTCGCACCTGAATATGGATTTATTGGAGAGAACAGCATCGTTGGTGGCGGCTTGCCAATTGCTAACGGAGTTGCGATGAGTCTGCAATATCGTGGCGCCGGCGGCGTAGTTGCTGTCTCTTTTGGTGATGGTGCAACAAATCAAGGGGCAACGCATGAAGCGATAGTCTTTGCAATTGCTAGAAAACTTCCAGTTATTTTTATCTGTGAAAATAATACGTGGTCTGAAATGACGCCAATTTCACAAACTGTGCCCAACGCGGCACTGTGGCAACGTGCCGCTGGATATGGAATCGCTGCCGAATTAGTCGATGGCGCCGATCTTGCACAAGTCTTTTCTAGTGCTCAGGCAGCAGTTGCTCGCGCGCGAAATGGTGAAGGTCCTACGTTTTTAGAAATAACTGTTCCGCGTATTTTAGGACACTACAACTTAGATCTCGAGCTTTACCGGTCACAGGCCGATCGTGAATCAGCACTTGCTCGCGATCCGCTTGCAAGATTACGGACCGAACTTGTGCAATCTCATTCAGAATCACTCATTGCTGAATTAGAGATTGAAATAGAAGCATTTGTCGCTAGTGAAAAAGAGTTTTCTCTTAACTCTGCTTTCCCAGAACCAGAAGATGCACTAGGGCATGTACTTGCCTCCAGTACATGGAGCGAACTTTCTCCTCTGCCAACTTCAGGTGAAGAAGTTGCATATGGACTTGCTGTTAACCGAGCACTTCATGAAGAAATGGAAAAGCGTCCTGAAGTTGTTCTCTTTGGAGAAGATATAGCAACAGCTGGTGGCACATTCGGAGTTACTAGAAACTTGCGAAAAAAATATGGAGAGCGAATTTTTGATACACCAATTTCAGAGGCTGCAATCCTCGGAGCCGCAACTGGTGCGAGTATCGGCGGAATGAAACCGATCGTAGAAATCATGTGGATTGACTTCATGCTTGTCGCATTTGATCAAATCGTAAATCAAAGCGCTAACGTTCGATTTATTTCACGTGGCAAACAACATGCACCAATGGTTATCCGAACCCAACAGGGAGCTACCCCTGGCTCTTGTGCGCAACACACACAAAGTCTTGAAGCGATTCTTGCTCATATTCCTGGAATTAAAGTGGGATTACCATCGAATAGTCACGATGCTTATCAAATGTTACGTGCTGCAGTTGCCGATCCTGATCCAGTAATCATTATCGAATCACGATCACTTTATTTAGTGAAAGGCTTTCTTGATACCACTGCTCCGCAAGAAGAAGTCGGCGGATCCCGCACTCGTAAATTAGGTAGTGACCTAGCAATTGTGACGTGGGGAAAGAATGTTCCGATGGTCTTAGAAGCTGCGCAAATGCTCGAGGCTCAAGGGATCAATGCATCTGTCTTAGATCTGCGCTGGCTAAATCCGCTTGATGAAAGTGCGATTGCAGAACTAGTAAAGAATTCTGGAGGAAAGTTACTAATTGTTCATGAAGCAAACCGCACAGGTGGTTTTGGCGCTGAAATCTCTGCTCGTATAGGAGAATCTCACTTTGCCGATTTGAAAGCGCCAATTATGCGATTGGCTACTCCAGATTCTCGGATTCCAGCTTCTCCAATTTTGCAAAGCGCCTTAATTCCGACTGTATCTACAATAGTTAATGCGGCTACTGAACTACACAACTCGTAAATTAACGTACGGGGTATTTCAATGCAGCACCTTTGTGCGATATCGCAAGTTCTGCAAGGTAGCGCCCTGCTAAGTTAGCGGTAATAAACCTGTCAAGGTTCTGCCCGATAAATGCAGCATTCGTCGGTGCAGCAAGAGTGATGCCAGCCCAATCATTAATAATCTCTTCGAGTTGAGTACCGTTCCAGATGTAGATTGCATCTGGGCGATAACAGCAAATAATAAGATCTCCGCTTTTCGTAAAAACTAATCCATCAGGAACAGTCTTTGGCATCTTTACAATAATTTCTGGCGCATCCAACGAATTTGCAGAAATAGCACACCGAGAAATTTGAGGGTTTTCAGATTCAACAATGTAAAGATATCTTTCTGTTGGATCGATTGCAAGACCATTGGTAAAAGCCGATACTAATTCGCTTTCCAGAGTGACTTCACCATTTGGATGTAGGCAAAAAATTGAACCATTCCTTGCACCCCAGTCCCCTGATTCGGAAAAAAAGAGCCTGCCATCAGAGTGAAATACCGGGAAATTAGGTGACTTAAGTTCCCGGCCAATCTTGCCGGTAGTTAAATCAGTGATCTGCCCACTCTTTGTATCCAGGCGCAAGACCGCGCTTCGACCCATGTCACATAAGTAAAGATTTTCTTGCCCATCAAATGCCATGCCGAGAATAAATCCGCCGGTGTTAGCAATTTCAGTTACTTCACCAGTTGAGGGGTTTATCCGATAAACCTGGCCTGCTTCTCCGCCAGCTGCAACCCATCCCGCTGGTGACCAAGCAAGACCTTCTGGATGATCGAGATCGCTAGCAAATATTTTCATCATTTCTTACTCCTTTGTAATTTTTCTCTAATAGCAAGAAACAGTAAGTCCGCCATCGACGACTAATTGTTGGCCCGTCATATATGAGGAATACGGTGAGGCTAAGAACATGACCGATTGCGCAATTTCCTTTGGCGCAGCAATGCGCTTCATCGGATATTCATTTTCAATCTTTGCACGAGCTGCTTTTGGATCATCAAACATATCGAAGTACTCAGCAACAAGTGGAGTATCTATGTCACCTGGACAAATTGCATTGACACGAATCCCACGATCGCCATATTGCACGGCAGCAGCGCGTGTAAGTCCAAGTACTCCACCCTTTGCTGTGCAATACGCAGCTAGCATTCCATCGGCAACTAGTCCCAAAATAGAAGCCACATTTACAATTGCTCCACCATTTGTTTTAAGCATTGCCTTGACAGCATGCTTGGTACCGAAAAATGGACCTTTTAAATTCACGGCTAAAATCCGATCAAGGTCAACTTCAGTTGTGTTAATCATCTCTTCACTAACAGATACTGCGGCATTGTTGACCATGACATCTAATTTTCCGTGCTTAGCAACAACTTTGGCGATCAATTCTTCGACTTCTTTTTCTTTCGATACATCCACATGAAAATATGTTGCACCAAGGGCTTGCATATTTGCTTTTCCTGCTTCGTCATTAACATCGCACCCAAATACTGTTGCATGGGCGCTTGTAAATTCGATGGCCAAGGCATGTCCTAAGCCTGAAGAAACTCCTGTGATGATGACTGATTTTCCTTCGAAATTCATTTTACTTCTCCATTTTCTGTGAATCCATTGATTTGCGTTGGTGGGGTGAAGACAATCATTTTGACTTGAGTAGAAATTTTTTCGCCGAACTTTAATTCACCTGCCGTGCCTTGAGTTATTGCATGATCTAGCCCTGCCGGCATTGCTGTCCACGGTTCAACGGCAATTGTTCGAATTCCGCGCCATCCACCATTGACCATCCAGATATGGATATTCGGAAATACCGCTTTATCAAAAGTAATTGCGAACCCCGTATTACGTACGTGATCTGTGACCGCAAGCCAACCATCGTTGAGATCGGCCAAGTAGTAATACTCCCAAGAAAGTGCATCATTCGATGATATTTCTGTTAGAGATTTAATTGGCCATTGCTGAAATTTTTCGCCTTTTTTAAATTCATCTGACGTGCCAATTGGGCCAGTTCCATCCACATACCAACATTTTTCTGCCGGAACATGTAAGCGAGTATCGGTGCTAATTGGAAATGCGGGATGAATTCCCCATATGTAAGGAAAACTTGTGGTTCCAATATTGGTCACAGAATAATCAACTTGCAAATAATGACTATCTGGCTCTAGCGTTAAAATCTTCTCCATCAGAAATGGTGTAATCACTCCCATTCTTGAAAGCTTTACAGAATTTGGAGAAATTAGTTCTACTTTCCAAGGCATTGACCAGACTTCGCCAAGAAACGGTATCTCTTCTCCGTTGACCGTAGCCGGTTGTCCTGTTGGAAAAGCATCATCAATTCCGCCACTCCACCAATTATCTACATTTGCACCAAATACTGGTGGCCGGACTTCAACCCGCGGATGATGAAATAGTAAATCGTTACCTGTGCGCTTATCTAAAAATTCATAAATTTTGGCGCCGATTTTGGGTAGAACTGTTACTTTGATACTTGAATTTTCTAAACAAAGGGCGTCGTTACCTTCAACTATGTGTCCTAGAGAAACAGTCCCTGCTTCATGTTTTGAGATTTTATTCCTCCAGCCAAATACATTAACTATCTAATATCAAATCTTCTTGAAAAGAAAGATGCACCCTTGGCTGATCTAACTAAGCCAAGGGTGCAATCCGTTTCTTATGCCTCTTGTACTTCTGGTGCAGGGCCTGCGAATACCGCCTTGAGCTTCTTTGATGGCATGAGCACATAGAGCAGAGTCAGAACGCAAGGAAGCATTCCAAATACCACAATGCTCTTTCCGCCCTTCCAATCAAGTGCCCACAAGGCAGTAAAGAAGGTGCGATTAATTAAGTAGAGCACGAGCGCCATTCCGACCACAGGAATAACTCCATGCATAAACCAATTAAAAGTTCCCTTTTTCCAGAAATAAACCATTGAGGAAAGGTGTACGAAGAAATAAGTTAGTAATGCGAAGAAGGCAATGCTTCCAGCCCACCATACGAAGGCATTGTTGGCATTTCCTAACCACACTGTTACAACTCCGGTACCAAGCACGGTAGCGGCCCACACAACGTGGAGTGCTTTATTTGGTGTTTGCTTTGTTGGATGAACTTCACCTAACCACGAAGGCATCGTTCCTTGGCGACCTTGTGCGTAAAGCACGCGAGAAGCACCAACTGCACATGCAACTAGCGCACCACCTAAGGCTGTCATGGACGTCAAGTCGACGAGAATTTTGCCGGCGCCCCAATAATCTTCAGCTATAGCCGTTGCTGGAGTAAAGCCAGATGCCATTAAATCTTGAACTTTTGAAAGTGGTTCTGAGATTGAAAATATCCATGAACCAACAGCCCAGAAAAGACCGACAATTACAACAACTAAGATTGTTGCTTTAGGCAACAGCTTTGTTGGTGTCTTAGTTTCTTCGGCTGCAGTCTGGATTACATCAAAACCTGCAAACGAAAGTATTCCGAAGATCATTGCACTCCAGAATCCATTTGCTCCACCTTGAATGTTGGCCGGGTTATAAGGGCTCAACGTAATTCCAAGACCGTGGCTAGCACCCGTGAATAGGATTGTTAGTAACAGTGCGAAAACTACTACAAGTTCAATTGCAATGAAGATCAATGCAGTTTTGATAGATATCGAGATTCCGTTGTATGTCGCGTACATGACGATCAGTGTTATGAGTCCGGCACCGATTCCCCAAGTAAGCATGCCCGGAGCTTTCACTCCCAACAGAGAGAGAAGATCGTTAAAAAACATTCCGAAAAGAATTGGCTGCAAGATTGTCGCCACAACGTAGAAGAACGCCATGATCACACCAGTCCACACACCAACCTTCGGTGAAAGAACCCGCCAACTCCAGGCATAAACCGCGCCCGAAGAAGTCATGTGGGAAGAAAGTTGTGAATAACTTATTGCAGATGGGAGGGCGATAACTAAAGCAGCGAGAAATACCAAGGGGGTGGCAAGTCCAACGAGAGAGGCCATTGGGCCCCAGTTCAGATAAATTCCGATTGCAGGGCACATCATTGCTGCGCCTAAAATCGAAAGACCCACAATTCCTAGGGCACCAGATTTTAACCCTTTGGTCTGTGTAGTACTCATCCAGGATCTCCTTCACGAGTGAATGCCTCGACCGTATTTGGTCAAGCGATTGACCAAATAATGCAACTAATCAATTCCAAAGTCAATGACATTCGATAGGGCAATTCGACTATTTATTGCTACCCATCTGAAAATCTGAGCACGACTTATCGGTACCTATCAGTAACTAGTCAAAATCTTCCATCTTCAGTCGCACGCCAACTAGTGGTTGTGGTGAATCTGTGTCCCAGCCGATGCGGGCTGGTACATCTAAGGTGTTGGCGCCTTTGGCCTTGATGTAATCAGTCATCTCTGCAGACATAGATTTTGGGATGTAGCCGACCTGCATGTTTTCAACAATGACTTTAACTGCAGTGGGGTCGAATGCGTTATCTGGTTCTAGTTCCAAGGTGGCGGTGGTGTAGAGCTCGCCGGCTTGAGTGGATTTATGAATCTTAATTAATTGCACAAGGTGATCTCGTTGAAAGGATTCGCCTACTACGTCAAAGGTGTAATCCTCTTCTTTTTCTTGTGGTGTGCTTTGTTGTGCTGGGGTTGGGGTTGAGGTTATTGGGGCGTTTTGTGTTGGTGGTGCTACGGGCTGTGCTTTCTTAAAGAAATTACGGAATAGATTCATGGATTTAGTAACCCTTCGTTATCTTGAATTTTCAGTGTATAGGCAGGCGGTGACAGAGAGTCATATGCTTGGGCTATGGAATGGATTATTAGCGCTGTCGCACTCATGGTGATTCTCTACTTCGTTAAGGATGCATCGAGCAAGAGAAAATAACAGTAGCCCTACGCGACGAACTGCAGGGCTACTTTATGTGCGTACCGCTGGCGGGGATCGAACCCGCTACACTTCCCATAGTCAACGGGGTGCTCTATCCAATGAGCTACAGCGGTACGCAATAAGGAATCTAGATTGATTGCGTACCGCGAAAATAAATAATTTACTTAACTGTGTTTAACTAAAACGATCTACACTTCCACTATGAAACTAATTGAATCAACTATTGGGATCGTATTGGTGATGGTCTATGCGGTGGGTTCGGGGTTGTTGGTCAATACAAGAGATGGTTGGTATCGCGGGTTAAATAAAGCGTCGTGGCAGCCGCCTGATTATGTGCCTGGATTAATATGGCCATATAGCTTTGTTGTATTAGGTATTGCAGCAGTTCTTGTTTCTAATCGTTTAAGCACTCTGGCTACTTCGGTTTATCTGACAATCTTTGCTCTAAGTGTGGCGGCGGCCCTTACATGGACATACCAATTCTTTGGCCCCCATAACTTAGAGGTCGCAGCCATTGCATTAACTATTTTGTCGTCGTTAACGATTGTTTTGGTGATCATTGCCGCTCGTGCATCATGGCCAGTTGCGATGGCGCTAGTGGTGTATCAACTCTGGGTTATTACTGCCACTGCAGTGAGTTGGGCATTTGTACGGCTTAATTAGTAACTCCGTGTAGCTAATTACTTCTCCCCTAGGTATGCGGGGATGACGATCTCGTTGTATTGAAGGAAGCCTGGTTTAAAGGGTGGATCGAAGCGGCAGATTCTAGTTTCACTTGAAAGTGCAATGTTTTCTTTGGCAGCAGATGCGCGCAGTTGTGCAATCTTTTTATTGGATAAATCT
>CAFBMS010000016.1_pt1 | contig 17711 bp, 15 predicted proteins | sample 7269031 | NCBI WGS metagenome assembly CAFBMS01 (sample SAMEA6814072, study PRJEB35770) | uncultured Candidatus Planktophila sp. | biome: Freshwater; feature: Freshwater reservoir; material: water | place: Czech Republic | collected 2017-05-23 | depth 30m m
AAAATTTCAGAGTGCTCAAAGTTGATAAATCTAAGTACGCCATATACCAGCGTGTAACCCAGTGAGAATAGGGCAATAATCGCACCCACAACGAGTCCGTCAATTGTTAAGGCCCAAAAATCTGAAACCAGAATTGAAAAATCCACTTTAATTCCCTCTATTTGTAGAAGTGCGTAGTGGGATTAACTCCCACTACGCACTTGCGAACTACATCCTCTTATTTAGAGAAGTGATCCAACCCAAACCATCTTGCCATTCTTAATTGTATATTCATTCATATACAACTTGAATGGATCTCCTGTTGAGGAGAATGAGATTGTTTGTCCAACAGCCTTAACTGTTGCATCGGCAAGCCATGTATTTAATGACTCACGAGTTGTCTTTCCAGCCTTGATACCTTGAAGGAAGACATAAGCTGCGTTGTAAGCCTCAAGAGTATAAAGACCGACTTCGCGCTTGAACTTCTTTTTGTACTCTTTTTCTAGAGCTGGAGCAACCTTCGCCATTGGCTGGCCAGGAGCTGTTAGGTATGCACCTTCAGCATTCTTCTTAGCCAACTTAATGAATTCGCCATCTAGTACGCCGTCGCCTGCAATGAACTTAACGTTCTTGGTTGCAGGATTATCGCGAAGTGCCTTGATGAAGATTGCAGCTTCTGGGTAGTAACCACCGTAGAACACTGCTGTTGCCTTTTTAGCCTTAACCTTTGCGACTACAGAAGTGAAGTTAGTTGTTCCTTCTGTAACCTTGTCAGATCCAACCACGATTTTTGGCGCATTTGACGCAACAATCTTTGCTAAACCATTGCCGTAAGGAGTCGCATCGTCAACGATAAACAGTCTCTTAGAAACGCGAAGAGCAATCTTTGCGAGTTCTGGACCCTGTACGAAGTCATTTGCAACTACACGGTGGAAGTATGCAGACTTGTTTGAAAGAGCTGGGTTTGTAGCTGATGGTGAAATTACAGGAACTTTTCCACCTTCGTAGATAGGCATTGCGTTAATTGTTTCACCTGAGTACATACCGCCTACAACGCCGATTGCGCACTCGTCATCCACAACCTTCTTAGCAAGAGCTGGTGATTGAGTACCAGATGCCTGTGTATCAATTACCTTGTAATCAACTTTCACTGCAGGATTTGTTGCGTTGTACTTATCAATTGCAAGGATTACTCCGTTGGCTTCATTAATACCAGTTTCCTGGTAAGCACCTGTTTGTGCACCTTGGAAATAAATTACTGGGTTTCCACCGCATGCAGCGAATGCACTTGGAGTAACAGCAACTGTTAATCCAACAGCAAGAGCTGAAGCAGAAACGATAGAGATGATCTTTTTCATGTATTGCCTTTCCTGTTCTTTTGTCCCGGGACAGGGAGACGAGAAGGGTAATGGCAAAGGGTTCGTTGAGACAAGGTGAAATTGAGCGTAAGTGGCCTGTGAGCGAAGCTTTTGTACCTACTGGCCGTCGGGAACGGCGCTGGGCGAGATTACCGCTTCGGCGACGGCCTTCATACTCATTCGACGATCCATCGCAGCTCGTTGTATCCACGAAAATGATTCAGGTTCGCTCAAGTTCATGGCCTGCATCAAAATTCCTTTTGCACGGTCAACTAATTTTCGTGTCTCTAATCGTTCGTGTAAATCAGCAACTTCAGTAGCTAAAGATTTCATTTGCGCGTGGCGACTTATTGCAATTTCAATAGATGGAATTAAATCATTAATAGTAAACGGTTTAACAACGTAGGCCATAACACCAGCATCGCGCGCACGATCTACTAATTCTTTTTGACTAAATGCTGTAAGCATCAGAACTGGCGCTATAGAGATAATTTCTTCTGCCGCAGATATTCCATCGAGCACTGGCATCTTTACATCAAGTATTGCCAAATCTGGTTTGTGTTCTTTCGCCAACTCAATAGCTTCTGCTCCATTTGTTGCTTGTGCAATTACTTCATATCCAGATTCGGTGAGCATTTCGACTAAGTCCATGCGGATCAACGCCTCATCTTCGGCGACCAAAATTCGTATTGAACTCATGTGCCTCGAGTCGGATTCGAACCGACACTATGCAGTGTTTGAGACTGCCCTCTCTACCGTTGGAGTACCGAGGCTTACTTAAAGTCTAACGGTAATTCTTAAATCGGAGAAAATGTAGGCGTAATTAGCGATAAGCAGGGGCAACGCCACCAACTGCGTCACCAACTATATGTACACGCATCGCATTTGTTGATCCGGGAATTCCAGGAGGTGAACCCGCAACAATCATTACGTTCTCACCTTTCTTAGCTCGTCCACTTTCGATTAATACAATATCTACTTGCTTAACCATGTCATCAGTGTGCTTAACCATCTCTGTAATTACTGGTTCGACTCCCCATGTCAGAGCTAAGCGATTGTAGGTTCCGATTTCTGGAGTCATAGCCAATATTGGAATTGGCGAACGTAGACGTGACATGCGACGAGCTGAGTCACCGCTTTGAGTAAAGGCAACTAAGTATTTGGCATTCACAATTGCACCAACTTCGGTGGCAGCTTTAGTAATTGCGCCACCTTTTGTTCGTGGTGCATTAATTATTGGACGGATGCGATCAAGTCCACCTTCTTCAGTTTTTTGAATAATACGAGCCATTGTTTCAACAGCCTCAATTGCAAATTCGCCCACACTGGTTTCACCAGAGAGCATCAATGCATCGGCGCCGTCTAAGACTGCATTCGCGCAATCAGTAGCCTCTGCGCGAGTTGGACGTGAGTTAGTGATCATGGAATCCAACATCTGAGTTGCAACAATGACTGGTTTAGCCGCGTTTCGCGCCAGTTCGATGCAGTGCTTTTGCACAAGGGGGACATCTTCAATTGGAAGTTCGACACCAAGATCTCCGCGAGCAACCATGATGCCATCAAAGGCTTCAACGATTTCTTCTAAATTTATCACGGCTTGAGGTTTTTCAATCTTTGCGATGACAGGAATACGTATTCCTACTTCATCCATGATGCGATGAACATCTTTGATGTCATCGGCGCTTCGCACAAAAGAAAGAGCGATGAAATCTGCGCCTGCTTTTAGACCCCAACGTAAATCTTCAATATCTTTTTCAGATAACGCAGGAACCGAGACTGCGACACCGGGCAAATTGATGCCTTTGTTATTGCTGACAGCCCCTGGTTCGATAACTTTGGTTACCACATCAGTTTTAGTCACAGAAGTAACTTCTACAGTAACTTTCCCATCATCAATGAGAATGCGATCACCCTTTTTACAATCTCCGGGCAATCCTTTAAACGTAGTACTAACTCGATCTTTTGTGCCTTCAATTTCATCAGTTGTGATTGTAAAAATATCGCCACGAGAGAGTTCGTGTGGTCCATTTGCAAACCGAGCAAGTCGAATCTTTGGTCCCTGTAAATCTACGAGCACTGCAACAGGAACTCCGGCGGCTTTGGCTGCGCTTCGTACTGCATCGAGTCTGCCTTGATGTTCCATGTGCGATCCGTGGGAGAGATTTAATCGAGCCATGTTCATGCCAGCGGCAATAAGTTCTTCAACTTTTCCAGGCGCTTCTACCGCTGGACCCATAGTGCAAACAATCTTTGCGCGACGCATAAAGCAATCCTATCTATAAAACGAGTGGCCGGTCTGTAGTAATTATTGGTGCGTGTAATTGTGATTTCTCTTCTGTGAGGTAGGTGTCTACTGCAGCTGCGGCGCTTCGACCCTCAGCAATAGCCCAAACAATCAACGATTGTCCGCGACCTGCGTCCCCGGCAACGAAAACACCTTCAGAAGTTGTTTGAAAATTTGTGTCTCGTTTAATGTTCCCACGTTCATCTAATTCAACTTCTAATTGTGTAATTAATGCATTTTTTTCTGGACCAGTAAAACCCATTGCTAGAAATACAAATTGCGCAGGGATCTCTTTTTCTGATCCTGGAATAGGTGAAAATTTTCCATCAATAAATTGTGTTTCAACAATCTTTATCCCCCGAAGCTTTCCATCGGAGTCTCCTAAAAATTCTTCGGTGCTTACTGAAAAAATTCGATTATCTAATTCTTCGTGTGCACTAGAAACTCTAAAAATCATTGGATACGTGGGCCATGGCGCATTGGATGGACGCTCTTGCGTTGGACGCGGCAAGATCTCTAGTTGAGTGACAGATTTTGCTCCTTGACGAATTGCCGTGCCTAAACAATCTGCTCCAGTATCTCCGCCACCTAAAATAATTACATCTTTTCCTTCGACATTGATTGGGCGTTCAGTAATTTCACCAAGTGCTTCTTTATTTCCCCACGGTAAATACTCCATCGCCTGATAAACACCTTCAAAAGATCGCCCTGGTATTTCAAGATCACGCCACTGAGTTGCACCAACAGCTAAAACAACAGCGTCATAACGTGAACGAAGTTGTGGTCCCGTCAGATCTACGCCGACGTTAACACCTGGGCGAAAACGAGTTCCTTCTTTTTCCATCTGAACAAGTCTGCGATCAACAATATGTTTTTCCATTTTGAATTCTGGGATTCCATAACGCAGTAATCCCCCAATTCTTTCTGCGCGCTCATACACTGCAACAGTGTGTCCGGCTCGAGTAAGTTGTTGTGCAACTGCAAGTCCGGCTGGTCCTGAACCAATAACTGCGACAGTTTTTCCAGATAATCGATCTGGCGGCAATGGCTTTACGTTGCCCGCCCCAAAAGCTTCTTCAATGGTCCGCAGTTCTACTTGCTTAATTGTTACTGCATCAGCGTTTATTCCGACAACGCATGCTGTTTCGCATGGCGCAGGACATAAACGCCCTGTGAATTCTGGGAAGTTATTCGTTGCATGCAGACGATCAATGGCGTTGTTCTTATCGGCGCGCCACATCAATTCATTCCATTCAGGAATGAGATTGCCTAATGGACACCCCTGATGACAAAAAGGAATTCCGCAATCCATGCAGCGGCCTGCTTGTTTTTGTAGATGTTCAAAACTTTGTGGTTCGTACACTTCGTTCCAGTCTTTGATACGAACATCAACTGGTCGACGCTTAGGTAATTCACGCGGAGTTGATAAAAAACCTTTTGGATCACCCATGAGCTGCCACCTCCATCACGTATTGATCAATAGGTAAACCTTCGCGATTGGCTTTCTCAATTGCACTAAGTGCTCGTGCGTAATCTCGTGGCATCACCAGCGAAATGCGATTAAGAGCCTTATCCCAATCTGCCAATAACTCATGTGCAACAACCGAACCTGTATCCACCTCAAAGACAGAGAGCAAGTTACGTAAAATATCTCTTTGATCTTGAGGCACAGCGATGATGTCAACCATTTCTTGATTAACCTGTGACTCATTGAGATCGAGAACAAAAGCTCTTCCACCAGACATTCCGGCAGCGAAATTTCGACCGGTGCGACCCAGTACAACGACGGTGCCACCCGTCATGTATTCACATCCGTGGTCACCAACACCTTCAACGATTGCAGTAGCACCTGAATTGCGGACGCAGAATCTTTCACCGACCATTCCTCGTATGAAAATCTCACCGGAAGTAGCACCATAACCAATAACATTTCCAGCAATCACATTTTCATGAGAAGGAAATTGTGCTTTCTCATCGGGGCGAACTATTACGCGACCACCAGAGATTCCTTTAGCCACATAATCATTAGCATCTCCGTACAAGCGAATCGTTAAGCCAGGTGGAATAAAAGCTCCAAGTGATTGACCAGATGAACCATGCAATGTCACATCAATTATGTTTGGTTCTAACCCTTGCGCGCCAAATGTACGAGTGATCTGCGAACCAAGCATTGTTCCTACTGTTCGATTAACGTTTCGAACCGGCAAATCTATGCGTACTGGCTGCTTTGACTCTAACGCTGCAGCAGATAATTCGATTAATTTGTTATCAAGGGCATTAATCAATCCGTGATCTTGAGTTGTAGTGCGATGCAAAGCACTTTCTACATCTGGGCGCATTAGAAGTGGAGCAAGGTCTAAGCCGTGTGCCTTCCAGAAATTAACCGCACTTTTAGTATCTAGATATTCGACATGGCCAATGACTTCTTGCAGTGTTTTAAAACCAAGCTGAGCTAAAAGTTCTCGAACCTCTTCGGCAATATATTCAAAGAAGGTTTCTACAAACTCTGGTTTGCCAGTAAATCTTTTACGCAACTCTGGATTTTGTGTCGCAACTCCAACAGGACACGTGTCTAGATGACACACCCGCATCATTACACAACCAGAAACTACGAGTGGTGCAGTTGCAAAACCAAACTCCTCAGCACCTAGAAGGGCTGCGATCATTACATCTCGTCCGGTTTTTAACTGTCCATCTGCTTGAACAACTATGCGATCACGTAATCCGTTGAGTAATAATGTTTGCTGGGTTTCGGCTAACCCGAGTTCCCACGGCGCACCTGCGTGCTTTAATGATGTAAGTGGTGAAGCACCGGTTCCGCCATCATGACCAGAAATCAAAACAACATCAGCATGTGCTTTACTCACACCAGCTGCGACAGTTCCGACGCCAACTTCGGCAACTAATTTCACGTGAATTCGTGCGTCTTGGTTTGCGTTCTTTAAATCATGAATGAGTTGAGCAAGGTCTTCAATTGAATAAATATCGTGATGCGGTGGTGGGGAAATTAAACCAACGCCAGGAGTTGAGTACCTGACCTTGGCAATCCATGGATAAACCTTGTTACCGGGTAATTGTCCGCCCTCTCCAGGTTTTGCTCCCTGCGCAATTTTGATTTGAATGTCATCTGCATTAACCAAGTAACTACTTGTAACTCCAAATCGACCACTGGCTACCTGTTTGATAGCAGAGCGTTTTGAATCTCCATTAACCATAGGTAAATAACGTTCTGGATCTTCACCGCCTTCACCAGTATTTGATTTTGCACCAATTCGATTCATGGCAATGGCTAGCGTTTCGTGTGCTTCCTGCGAAATAGAACCATAGGACATAGCCCCTGTTGAAAAACGCTTGAGTATTTCCGAAATTGGTTCTACCTCATCGATTGAAATTGGTGTTCGCTCTTTGAAGGCGAATAGTCCGCGAAGAGTCATTAGCGCCTTGCTCTGCTCATCAATTTTATGTGTGTACCTTTTAAATACGTCATATCGTTTTGCACGAGTGGAATGTTGTAATGTGAAAACTGTTTCGGGATCGAATAAATGGGGTTCGCCTTCACGGCGCCATTGATATTCACCACCGATAGGAAGTTTGCGTGAACCCGGTACTTCTCCCCCTGGTGGGTATGCGATGTGATGACGAGCAATTGTTTCTTTTGCAATCATGTCTAAACCAATACCACCTAGACGAGAAGTTGTGCCAGTGAAGTATCGATCTACTAACTCTTGTGAAAGTCCAATAGCTTCGAATACTTGTGCGCCTGTGTAAGAGGCAATTGTTGAAATTCCCATCTTGGACATAACTTTAAGAACGCCTTTACCTAAACTCTTAATCAAATTAGCAACGGCTTTTTCTGGAGTAATCCCTGTGATATCTCCTTGTAGAACTAAGTCCTCAGCACTTTCCATTGCAAGATATGGATTTACTGCTGCTGCTCCGTATCCGATGAGCAACGCAACATGATGGACTTCTCGGACATCGCCAGCCTCAACGATGAGGCCAACTGTTGTTCGAGTTTTTTCACGTATTAAATGATGGTGAACTGCAGCGGTTAATAACAACGATGGAATTGGCGCATCTTCTGCGTCTCCATCTCTGTCAGATAGAACAATGATTCGCGCGCCTTCTGCAATTGCCTTTGATACTTCGGCAGCTATTTCATCGAGCCGGTTACGAAGTGATTGCCCTCCACCAGCGACTTGAAATAAACCACGAACTACGTATGCCGATAATCCTGGATAGTCACCGTCGGCATTAACGTGAATGATTTTTGCAAGTTCATCGTTATCAATTACAGGAAATGCTAGAGATATTTGTCTGCACGATGCAGGTCCCGGATCTAACAAATTGTGCTCTGGGCCAACAGATCCACCCAAACTTGTGACTAACTCTTCACGAATTGCATCCAATGGTGGATTTGTTACCTGTGCAAATAATTGTGAAAAATAGTCAAATAACAATCGGGGTTTTTCAGAGAGCGCCGCAATTGGAGAATCAGTTCCCATGGATCCAAGTGGTTCTGCACCATTTTTAGCCATCGGCGTGAGGAGAATACGAAGTTCTTCTTCTGTGTAACCAAAAGCTCTTTGTCTACGTACAACTGATGAGTGAGGATAAATAATGTGCTCACGCGGTGGCAATTCGTTGAGTTTCATGATTCCTGCATGAAGCCACTCACCGTATGGGGCGCTTCGTGCCAAAGTATCTTTGATCTCTTCGTCTTCAATAATGCGACCTTGTTCGATATCTACAAGGAACATCTTTCCTGGTTGTAAACGTCCCTTACGAACAATTTGCTCCGGTGCAATGTCTAGTACGCCTACTTCACTTGCAAGTACAACCAAACCATCTTTTGTAATCCAAAAACGAGATGGACGCAATCCGTTGCGATCAAGAACTGCTCCTATTTGATGACCGTCGGTAAATGTCACACATGCAGGACCATCCCACGGTTCCATGAGAGATGCGTGGAAAGCATAAAAATCTCTGCGCTCTCGAGACATGGAAGTGTGGTTTTCCCACGCTTCAGGGATCATCATCAAAACCGAGTGAGCGAGTGAGCGACCACCTAAGTACAGAAGTTCAAGCACTTCATCAAAAGATGCTGAGTCACTGCCTTTAGGGTCAACGATTGGATAAATTCTCTTCAAATCTCCGGGAATGAGATCGCTCTGCAAAAGAGTTTCACGCGCACGCATCCAATTGCGATTTCCTTTGACTGTATTTATCTCGCCGTTGTGCGCAATAAATCGATAAGGGTGCGCTAATGGCCAGGACGGAAACGTATTGGTCGAAAAACGTGAGTGAACTAGTGCTAGTGGAGAAATTACTCTTTCATCGCTGAGATCAGGGAAAAACTCTTCAAGTTGACCCGTTGTGAGCATCCCTTTATACACAATTGTTTTTGAGGATAAAGATGAAAAATAAATTGGCAAAGAGTGCTCAATGCGTTTTCTTAAGCAAAAAGAGAGGCGCTCTAGATTTATTCCTGTTTCGTTTTGCAGGCCAGCGATAAAGATTTGTTCAAAGCGGGGCATTACTGAGAGTGCAGTTTTTCCCAAAGATGAAGAATTAATTGGCAGCTCGCGCCAACCTAAAACAGTTAAACCTTCTTCGGCTGCAATCTGGGCAATTTTTTCCTTAACCTGGGCATCTGGTTGAATAAATCCAATACCTGTTGCATATGCACCTTGTGCGGGAAGTTCAAATGAAACAACCGCTCGATAAAAAGCATCCGGAACACAGATGAGAATTCCTGCACCGTCGCCACTATCTGGTTCGCTGCCAGATGCTCCACGATGTTCCAGATTTCGAAGTGCAATGAGACCTTTTGCAACAATAGAGTGGCTTGCTTCTTTATTTAAAGTCGCAACCATTGCAACACCACATGCATCGTGCTCATTGGCAGGGTCGTATAGCCCTTGTGCAATTGGATAGTTGGATTGCAAGCTCATTGTTTTCAAGGCTCCAGTTGTCGTTATTTTTTCGGGACAACCTTGGCCCTAGTGCGTACTACTTGGAAAAGAATAGCAAGAAAAGTTCTAATTCCGATAGTTCAGAGTAGTGATCAAATTCCGCTTATGTGCGCTAATTGACCGATGCCCGCAGTAATTGCCATGCCAACACAACCACCGAGCATGACTCGAATTGTTGGTTTGAGTACTGAAGATCCTGCGGTGCGGGCGCTCACAATTCCAGTAAATAGAAGTCCCACCATTGTGAAAGCAACAATGCTCCACGCCTTGGCTCCAAGTGTTGGCGCGAATGCACCTAAAAATGGAATTATTCCACCCAACGTAAAACTCGCAGCTGATGCAATCGCTGCTTGCATTGGACGCGCCTTTGTATGTGGATGCTGTCCCAATTCATCACGCAGATGGGCAGCCAGCGCATCTTTTTCGTGCATTGATGTTGCAACTTGCTCTGCCAATTCTGGAGTTAGGCCACGATCAATATAAATTTGCTTGAGCTCTTGCAATTCACCTTCTGGATCAATTGCTAAGTGTTGAATTTCTAATAATCTGTCTGACTCTTCCACATCGTTTTGTGAACGAACAGAAACATATTCTCCAACTGCCATAGACATGGCACCAGCTGATATTCCTGCTAATCCTGCTGTGATTAAAAAACTATCCGCCTTAGCTGCAGCAACGCCAATCATCAAAGATGCAGTTGAGACCAAGCCATCATTTGCTCCGAGAACTGCTGCGCGCAACCAACCTGCTCGGTGAGTCCTGTGGGCTAAATTTCGGGCGTAAACATCTTCTAAGGCCATAATTAAATCTTAGCCGACCTGCGACTCAATCGTAGGTAATTAGCTACTGCAAGAGTTGCAACGATTGCGCTAACCCATACATTCACTCGCAAACCACCGAAAGTATTTGCTTGATCGATTCGAATTGTCTCGATTACTAAGCGGCCAATGCTATACAAAGCTACATATGCGCTAAAAACCTGACCAGCAGCGAGTTTCTTTCCCCAGAGAATTAGCGCAATGGCCACAACACTGCACCAGATTAATTCATACAAAAAGGTTGGGTGAAAAGTTTCAAATGCCCCATAATTTTGTGGACGTAGATTTCTTGGAATATCCAGCGCCCAAGGCAGTTGCGTAGGGCGACCAAATAATTCACCGTTGAACCAATTTCCTAATCGGCCCATTGCCTGCGCCAATAAAATCCCGGGCGCAAGTGCATCCATAAAGTGGCCGAATGACGGAAGCTCTTTCTTTTTTTGTTGCTCTTTGTAAGCAAAGTAAGCTGCAATCGAACCAACTGAGATTGCACCCCAAATCCCAAGTCCGCCTTGCCAAATTTTTATAGCATCAACTGGATTCCCATTTTCACCAAAGTAGTTATTTGGAGAAGAAATAACGTGATAAAGGCGACCCCCAATAATTCCTGAGGGCACCGCCCAGATTGCAACGTCAGCAACAACATTTTGTCCATGAGATGCACGTTGTTTGAATCGCTTATCGCCTAGCCATATGGCAATGACTATGCCTGAGATTATGCATATCGCATACAGATGAATTGTGAACGGACCGAATTCCAATACCGAAATGCTCGGAGTCGGAATCGATCTATTCAAAGTTTTACTTTCCTTCTACGGCTTTAGCGAAGGCGGCAGGATCGAAGTAATCGCCAAGATCTGTATTTGACGTAGCACGGCGAATCTCTTTTCCATTTACCAAAACTGTAGGGGTAGAGTTAATATTTTTTTCGCTGCCTGAAGCGGCAACGTTATTAACCCATTCTTTGTAATCGAGATTGGCTACACAACTCTTGTACTTATCGGAAGTAATTCCAAGACTTTGGCCCAATGAAACCAAGTAATCCACCGTAACTGCTCCCGAATTTTCTGCTGGTTGATTCCCGTAAAAAGCTTTGTGGAATCCTAGAAACTTATTCTCATCGGCTGCACATGCAGCAGCGTTGGCACTTAAAGCTGATTCTGGTCCAAGGAATGAAAGTGTATGGAACACGACTTTGGCTTTCTTTTCTTCAATAATTTTTTCTAAGTAAGCACTATTTGTCTGCTCAAATCGTGCGCATACAGGGCACTGAAAATCTTCCCAGATATCAACAACTGGTACGCCTGTGAGATCGCCATTAAAAACAATTCCATAACCGTCGGCCTTAGAAACGCTAGATGGCAGAGAGGCTGAAGTATTCTCTTTATTGCTCAGCACTGAAAAAATAGCTCCAACAGCTACGACTAACACGACCATTCCGATTACAAGATTTCGTGTGGTGTTATCTGAACCTTTAGGTGCCTTGGATGACATGAAATTATTCTCCCTGTACTAGTTCGTGTGATTTGTTCTTTTCAACTGCAAACTTGGTTACAGGATAGCGAAGAAGATAAAAACCTAAAACCGCTAAGCCTGTATCACGCAAAATTTCTTCTAGATATCTAGTTTTACTCGGATCAATAGTGCCGCCCCCGCCGAAGCAGCCACAATCGATCGATAACCCTCTTGCCCATGCTTGAGAAATCGCGATTATGAAAACCACCATGAGAGCTGCACCAAAAATTGCTGCATACCGGACCGCTACACCGATTATCAGAAGTAGACCCGCTCCAATTTCTAACCACGGCAAAATTATTCCTAAAATATTTGCTAACCAAATCGGCAATACATCATATGCACGAACTGCCATCATTGATTTATCTGGAGTAAATGCTTTGAGATAGCCAGCTACTAAAAGCACGCCGCCCAAAATTAATCGAGCAAGCAACCCAACCCACGGTTGTGCTTTTTTCATGCTCTGCCCTCTCGAACTCCTAGTGCTAATTGCTCAACAAGAGTTCGTACCGCCTTTATTCCCGATTCCAGAGAACCGGCGCTATTCAAAGCATTAATAAATGCTGAACCAACGATTACTCCATCTGCGTATGCAGCAACTTCTTTGGCGTGTTCGCGAGTAGATACACCCAGTCCAACTGCTACCGGAACTTTTGTTACCTTCTTGATGCGTTGTACTAAATCTTTTGCGCCAGATGAAATCCCTGAGCGGGCGCCAGTAACACCCATAAGTGAAGCCGCATAAACAAATCCTGAACACTGAGCAGTTACTTTTTCTAGTCGCTTATCTGTTGTACTCGGAGCTACGACGAAGATTGAATTTATGCCACTTGATTGCGATGCAGATTTCCATGGTTGAGCCTCATCTACCGGAAGATCTGGAGTAATAACTCCCGAACCTGAATTTGAAGCAATTGAATCTGCGAATTTTTGTGCGCCATATTTTTCGATTGGATTCCAATACGTCATTACAACACTTGGGATTCCACGACTAGTGGCATAGGCCAACGCTTCGAATACTTCTTTTGCACCAGTACCAGCCATCAAAGATGTATTGGCAGCTTCAGCAATTGTTGGTCCATCCATAACAGGATCGCTGTATGGGAAACCGATTTCAATTGCATCTACACCTGCGTCAGCAAATGCATCGATAACTGCTTTGCAACCTTCTTGTGTTGGATAACCAGCCGGAATATAGGCAATGAGTGCAGCTCTATTTTCTGACCGAGTCTTTTCAAATAACTGATCGAGCTGAGTGCTCATTACAGAGGAATTCCAAAATATTCCGCTGCGGTCTGTACATCTTTATCTCCGCGGCCAGAAAGATTTATGAGCAGTGTTGCATCTTTACCTAACTCGCGACCTATTTGCAGCGCGCCAGCTAAAGCATGTGCTGTTTCGATTGCGGGGATAATGCCTTCGGTCTTACACAACAAAGAGAATGCATACATCGCTTCGGCATCTGTAATTGCACGGTATTCCGTTCGTCCGATTTCACTTAAGTATGCGTGCTCAGGGCCAACACCTGGATAATCTAATCCTGCAGATATCGAATGTGATTCAACGGTTTGTCCATTTTCATCTTGCAACAAATATGAACGTGCGCCATGTAAGACTCCTGGTGTTCCACCAGTGATTGTTGCTGCATGGCGTCCAGTTTCTACTCCATCACCACCAGCTTCAAGACCAATTAAGCGAACGTTTGCATCTTTGATGAAATCATAGAAAATACCAATTGCATTTGAACCTCCGCCAACGCAAGCGAGCACAGCATCAGGGAGTTTGCCTGTGAGCTCTAAAACTTGAGCGCGTGCTTCTTCGCCAATAATCTTTTGAAAATCACGAACCATTGTTGGGAAAGGATGCGGACCTGCAACGGTTCCGAAGATGTAATTTGTTGTTTCAACAGTTGTAACCCAGTCACGCATTGCTTCATTAATTGCATCCTTGAGAGTTCTTGACCCAGTTGTGACTGCGACAACTTCTGCCCCTAGTAATTTCATTCGGGCAACATTGAGCGATTGGCGCTTTGTATCTTCTTCGCCCATATACACAACACACTCAAGACCCATCAGTGCTGCTGCGGTTGCCGATGCAACTCCATGCTGACCAGCACCAGTTTCTGCAATGATACGTTTCTTGCCTGAGCGCTTAGCGAGAAGTGCTTGTCCTAGAACATTATTAATCTTGTGACTTCCGGTGTGATTGAGATCTTCTCGTTTGAAAATGATTCGTGCCCCACCGGCGTGCTCTGCAAATCTTTTTGCTTCTGTAAGGATGCTTGGTCGGCCCGAATATGTTTTGTGTAAATGGGCTAGTTCTGCAAGAAACTCTGGATCTTTCTGTGCAGCATTGTGCGCAATTTCTAATTCATCAAGAGCACCGATTAGTGCCTCTGGCACATAACGACCACCAAACTGACCAAAATGGCCAGCGCGTGTATCAGTTGATGACGTACTCATATTCAAATTCTACTGTTCCCCGAGCAATCCCCGCACGGCCAATATTGGATCTCCGGCTCGCACCAATGCTTCTCCGACCAGAATCGCGTTTGCACCAGATTCCATGGCGAACCTCACATCGGCTGGAGTAGAGATGCCAGATTCTGCAATTCGGATTAGGTGTGAAGGCAGGAGCGGCAACAACTCTTTAAATGCGACAGGATCAACATCTAAAGTCTTCAAATTTCTGGAGTTAATTCCAACCATCTCACATGGGTTATCTAATGCAATTTCAAGTTCAGAATGCGTATGTACTTCAACAATTGCATGCATGCCGAGTTCTTGAGTCAATGCTAAATAATCTGCGAGTTGATTCTTAGATAGCGCAGCAACGATGAGCAAAACTAGATCTGCTCCATGTGCACGTGCTTCATAGAACTGATACTGATCAACCATAAAATCTTTTCTTAATATTGGAAGGTCCACAGCCCTGCGCACTGCATCTAGATCTTCTAGTGATCCACCAAATCTACGTCGCTCTGTAAGAACACTGATAGCAGTTGCGCCACCCTCTTGGTATTGCGAAGCCAATTGCGCAGGATTTGAAATAGAGGCTAGTGAGCCTTTGCTTGGTGAAGACCTCTTTACCTCTGCGATAAGTGAGAGGGAGTTTTTGGAAAAAGCTGAAATATCTGCGCGTACAGGATCTGCCTTTTCAACTGCTTCCAGTATTTGCGCACGGGAGAGTTTTCGAGCTTCTAAATCTTCTTTGACGCCTTCAATGATTGAATCTAGGACACTCACGGTGTGTTTCCATCACTACTTGGATCTTCACCAATATCTTGACGGTTCCAAGAGCTTAACTTCGTTGGTTTTCTTTCATACTTATTCGAGAGTTTAAATCGTGAAGCTAGCGCGAAGGCAATAGCTATTACAAATACGATAGAAATAATTGTGATCAAAGAATTAGTCATGTTCTACTCGCTAATGAATTTGCTGCGTGAACCGCACCTAACACGGCTGCTGCTTTATTGCGGCATTCTTGATTTTCAGACTCTGGATCCGAATCGGCAACAATTCCTGCGCCAGCTTGGACATAGGCTTTTCCGTCATACAAAACAGCAGTGCGAATAGCGATACACGTATCGATGTTTCCAGTGAAATCGATATAACCAATTGCTCCCCCGTATATTCCGCGGCGGGTGTTTTCATGTTCTTCAATAATCTGCATTGCTCGAGGTTTTGGTGCGCCAGATAATGTTCCGGCCGGAAAAACAGCAAAGAGTGCATCGACGCAATTGAATTTATCTGCCAAGGTTCCCGTAACGGTTGAAACGATATGCATCACGTGTGAGTATCTTTCAATGTGCATAAAATCAATTACTTCAACACTTCCGGGCTTGCAAATTCTTCCAAGATCGTTGCGACCTAAATCGACGAGCATTAAATGCTCTGCTCGTTCTTTCGGATCTGTGAGTAATTCTTCAGCCAGTTGTGCATCTATCTCAGGGGAATCTGAACGTTTTCTAGTTCCAGCTATGGGATGAACCATTACCTCTTTTTGATTAACTTTTACGAGAGCTTCAGGACTAGAACCAACGACACTTATTCCGCCATCGAATTGAAATAAATACATATATGGGCTGGGATTATGGAGCCTTAGCATTCGATACACATCTATAGGTTCTGCGTGAACATCAACACTAAATCGCTGAGACAGTACTACTTGAAAAGCTTCGCCCGCCAAAATATCTTCCTTTATTTCTACAACTGATCGACGGTATTGATCTTCAGTTGTATTCGATTCAAATTCTGGAAGCTTGCGATCTTCTAATGTACTTACATAGCCATCTAGAGGATTGTTTAACTCTTCCTGCATGCGATCAAGACGTTTAACGCATTCTTCGTATGCCTCATCAATTCGGTTATTGCTGCCATCCCAATTAATAGCATTTGCAATAAGAGTGACCGTTCCATCGCTGTGATCCACTACAGCCAAATCACTGGTGAGCATAAAAGCTAACTCTGGAAGTGGTAAATCTTTTGCAGATGAATTTCCAATCTTTTCTAAACGACGCACAGTGTCATAACCCATGTAACCAACGAGCCCACCTGTAAGTGGAGGCAATCCATCTATAACAGGTGATTTTAAATGAGTCGCACTGATGCGCAGCGCTTGCAACGGATCAATTCCCTGAGGTGCACCTGCGGGATACGTACCAATCCAGAGTGCTTTGCCATCTTTTTCACTCAGTGTTGACTCTGTTCGGACACCAATAAATGAATATCTAGACCATGCACCGCCATGCTCTGCCGATTCAAGTAAGAAAGTATTTGGAGCACTCTTTGCTAGTTTGCGATAAATACCAAGGGGTGTTTCTCCATCTGCAAGTAACTTACGCGTTACCGGAATTACATTGTAATTACGCGCATACGAACGAAACTCTTCTAAATTCATGCCAGCTGTATCGGCTTGTGAAAACAAGTTTGTTCTCCTGTATGACAAGCCGCTCCAATCTGTTCTACAGAAATGAGCAACGCATCGCCATCACAATCAAGTGAGAGTGAAATAACTTTTTGAGTATGCCCTGATGTCGCGCCTTTGATCCATAATTCATTTCGTGAGCGGGACCAATAAGTACCAGTTGCAGTTGCAATCATGTGAGCGAGAGCTTCTTGATTGACGTAGGCGAGCATTAAAACATCTTTAGTCTTCACATCTTGGGCAATAGCTGGAATCAAAAGATTCGGATCTTTGAGCAGAGCGCTTACTTCATCGGATAACTGATACTCGCTCATGGCGTAATTCTGCCCTATGAGTTATTAGGCGTGCGAATGGAATAACCAGCAGCGCTCAGATATGACTTCACATCACCTATTCGATGAATCCCGAAGTGAAAAACACTGGCAGCAAGAAGAGCATCAGCTCCAGCATCAAGGGCTGCCGCAAAATCTGAGAGCGCTCCTGCCCCACCACTTGCAATCAAAGGAACTTTTGACACAGCCCTCACCGCAGAGATCATTCCTATGTCATAACCGGCGCGAGTTCCATCGGCATCCATTGAATTAAGTAAAATTTCTCCGACACCTAGAGCACATGCTTTTTCTACCCACGTAATTGCATCTACCCCGGCACTTTCACGGCCGCCATGCGTTGTTACTTCAAATCCGGATTCGGTACGAGCACGTCTTGCATCAACTGATAGCACCAACACCTGCGAACCGAATCGATCGACAATTTCCGAAATGAGTTCTGGCCTCTGTAAGGCAGCAGTATTAATTGAAACTTTGTCTGCGCCAGCACGTAGCAATTTATTTACATCATCTACACTTCTGATTCC
>CAFBMS010000017.1_pt1 | contig 17653 bp, 17 predicted proteins | sample 7269031 | NCBI WGS metagenome assembly CAFBMS01 (sample SAMEA6814072, study PRJEB35770) | uncultured Candidatus Planktophila sp. | biome: Freshwater; feature: Freshwater reservoir; material: water | place: Czech Republic | collected 2017-05-23 | depth 30m m
CACCAGGTGCGATTTTCCATTTCGGAATATCACGGCTTCCAAATTCACGCTTGATTGGCTTACTCACGAACCCTCCATCAGACATCACTACCGTTACAAGCGATAGCCTACGCGGGCAATGGATACATCTTCACATCGAGAAGTTCACAGCCTCGAGCCCACGCGCGCGCTGGCCGAATTTGTGAGTGCGCTAGAAAAAGCCCTCACAAAAGTTGGTCCTGCCCTTGGATGTGGCCCAGTTCATTCAAAATCAGTGCGGTCAAATATTTCACTTCTTGTTGCAACCAGCGGAAGTACAGGTTCGCCGAAGGAAGTAGGAATTACATCAGATGCGCTCTTGGCAAGTGCGGATGCTTCCAATAATTATGTTGGAGCAATTCAGGGAAATGTTTGGTCATTGTTATTGCCGTTAAATCATATTGCTGGCATCAACGTACTTGTGCGTTCCAGGCAGCTAAAAACTCCGACTATTGATCTACGAAATCACATAGGTACATTTCCGCACGCAGATTTCACTGCAATTGTTCCAACTCAGCTATTTAGCGCACTCAATGAAAATTCTGATCTATTGAAACATTTACAGAGCACCAAGGCTGTTTTGGTCGGGGGTGCTTCGCTTTCTCAAGATCTTCGTGCTCAAGGTGTTGCTGCCGGAATTAACATCATCACAACATATGGAATGAGTGAAACATGTGGTGGGTGTGTTTATAACGGCGAACCACTTGATGGTGTTGCATTTGAAATTACTGAAAATTCAAGAATTAAGATCTCAGGTCCTATTCTTGCTGAAGTTGAAAAAGAAAATGGTTGGTTTATCACCGAGGATCTAGGGAAAATTGTTGATGGCAAACTTCACGTCATAGGCAGAGCTGATGATGTGATCATTAGTGGTGGTGAAAATATTTCACTTAACGCAATAGAAGAAGAGTTACATAAGAATTTTCCGAAATTGCAATTGGCTGCCTTTGCGACTTCAGATAGCAAATGGGGCCAGGCGTTACATATAGCAGTTCAATCACAAGATGAAAATATGAAAATTCAAATTTCACAAGTACTTGTTGACACGATCGGAAAGTATGCGAAACCAAAGAGCGTGATTCTGCTTGATAAATTGCCAGAGATTGGTGTCGGTAAAGTGGATCGCATTTCTCTAACAAAATTGGTGAGTCAATGAATAAATGGATTGCAGGAGCGCGTCCCAAAACATTGCCAGCAGCCATTGCACCTGTCGCAGTTGCAAGCGCATTAGCTGGCAATAACTTTGATCCGCTTTTGGCACTTCTTGCGCTGCTTGTCAGTTTGTCATTGCAAATTGGCGTTAATTACGCAAACGATTATTCAGATGGCATAAAAGGAACTGATGACAATCGCATTGGTCCAATGCGATTAGTTGCTAGCGGTGCGGCTTCGGCACATCAAGTAAGAAATGCTGCCTACATGGCTCTAGGTTGCGGTGCAGTTTTTGGTTTGATACTCGCTCTTCAAAGTTCACTCTGGTTACTTGTTATTGGCGCTCTAGCAATTGTTGCGGCATGGGGATACACCGGTGGAAAAAATCCTTATGGTTACTTTGGATTCGGCGAACTCGCAGTCTTTGTCTTCTTTGGACTTGTTGCAACAATGGGAACATATTTTGCACAAACAGGCGCGCTCACGTGGAATTCTTTAATCGTCGCAATTCCTATGGGTTGCCTTTCATGTGCCCTCTTAGCAATTAATAACATTCGCGATCGAGCCGCAGATGAGTTAGTCGGAAAAAGAACTCTCGCCGTTCGCTTGGGAGATTCAAGTGCCCGAATCGCATTTATTGCACTTCTACTTGTGGCCCACATCAGCGTTCTACTCTTATTGCAACCGTGGACTCTGCTCACACTCTTACTGTTACCGATGACGTTCGCGTTGATAAAGCAGATTCATGCAGGGGCAATAGGGGCTGACCTAATTCCACTACTTGGCAAAACAGGCAAGCTTCAACTCCGTTTTGCAATCCTTTTGGCTCTGGGTTTGTTGCTCTCTTAGAAAAGCGTAGAATTAACACATGATTCGTCTAGCCGTAATCGCCATTGCAATACTTGTTTTGTATGCATTTGTGCACTGTGCACAAACTGATCAAGATGAAGTTAAGAAATTGCCAAAGTGGGGGTGGCTGCTTGTAATTGCTTTTTTGCAACCATTTGGTGCTATCGCTTATTTAATATGGGGTCGCCCCCCGAAACGAGGTCCTGGACGTGGTGGACCACGCAGAGTTATTGGTCCAGATGATGACCCTGATTTCTTACGTAAACTTTAAAAACTTATAAACCTGAGTAGGTGTGCTTTCCGGTTCCCCATACGTTTACATAAACATAGTTAAATAAGAATGTAGATCCCGCAAAAATACATAGCCAAGCAGCTCTACGTCCACGCCAGCCAATTGTTACACGCGCATGTAAATAAGCGGCATACGCAACCCACGTAATAAATGCCCACGTCTCTTTTGGATCCCAACCCCAATATCTTCCCCAGGCACTCTCTGCCCAAATTGCACCTGCAATAACCGCAAATGTCCAGAGTGGAAATACAAATGCAACAAGTCGATATGAAAGTTGATCAAGAACATCTAGTGAAGGTAAACGTTTTGCCCAAGGTGCTCGTTCACCTTTTTTCTCCATAGAGTCTAAGAATAAATATGCGCCTGCAATCACATTTGCAAGCAGGAAAACTCCACCAGAAATAATTGCAGCCGATACGTGAATAACAAGCCATGTGGATTTAAGGGCAGGTACAAGTGGTGCACTTGGTCGGTACAAAACTGCAACCGCTGTACCGAGAGTGAGCAAAACAGAAATAGAAACAAATAAACCTAGCCAGCGAAGATCGTATTTACGAAGCGCTGCTAAATATGCGCCAGAAAAAGCAAGTGCACCAGTAATTGAAAACTCATACATATTGCCCCAAGGAACACGACCCGCAGATATTCCACGAGCAATAACGCCAGCAAATAAAAGTAAAAATCCTAAAATCATCATGGCTGTTGCAACACGAGCAACTTTTTCTGTGCGCGTGTAATCAAAAGTTTTGGTGCGTAAATTTCCTTGTGCAGAATCTGCTAAGTGTGGTGCACGTACAGCAAATGCGGTTTCATAGGAATGAGCAATAAAAGCCAGCGTGAAAACAGCCATGGATGAATACACCAAGTAATTTGAAATATACGCCCATGTTGTAGACATTTACTCTGCTCTCCCTAAAGCTTTTGCCAGTTGTGTGATTTCTAGTTCAAGTCCAGGTGCTGCATTCTTTGCCAGACCTGCTATTTCAACTTTTTTATTAATAACGCTTACCCAAATTCTGCGCCTTCTCGTAAAGAGTGAAGCGAGTAATCCAAGTATCGCAACGATACCGCCAAGCAGCGCATAACTCTTTCCGGGATCTCGAACCACTTGCAAATTTACCCATGGGACATAGGTTTCAAATGTGATCGATCCTTCTGCAAATGTAAACGTCTCTCCGGGGGCAAGTGATTTAAGTCCTATTTTTTTCATAACATCTGTATTAATTCGATAGATCGATTGAGGGCGCCCGTTGTCTAAGCCGAGATCTCCAGTCCATGCTGCTAAAAATAAACGAGGATCGAGTGCTTCTGGAAAGACAGAAATTCCGCCACCTTCTGTTGCGCGACCAATAGTTGGAAAGAAAGATCCAACAAAACCAAGTTGTGGATTCGTATCTGGAACTTTGATTGCACCCGTTGAACTTAAGTTTGCATCTTGTGGCAGGAACGGAACGGGTCCTTGATATCCAACGTTACCCAGTGAGTCTCGCACCGTAACTATTGGTGAGTAACCATTAGCTTGCAAGTACACCCGAGTGCTTCCAAATGTAAGTGGACTGTTTACTTTTACAATTTTCTTGACAGGAGTCGACTCTGGATTACTTTTGACTGTTACTGACAGGGTGTAATCCTGTGGCGCATTTGTAACTGGATCATACTTACCCACGAATTTATCAATTTCAATAGAAAATGGTGGCAGGGATTTTTCATTAAATAATTTGCCAAATGAGAGAGAGTCATAAGTAGTTGGCGTGTTAATAAATCGTTCGCCCACATTAACGATTGCATCCCCCCTCATGCCAAATAACGAACCGAAACTAACTCCTATAAGAATAAGCACAAGTGCTAAGTGGAAAAATAAATTTCCAGTTTCACGAGTAAATCCCTTTTCTGCTGAGAGAGATCCATCTAGTTCGCGGAGTCGGAATCGATTTTTCTTAAACCATTGTCGAGCGATTTCGAGCTCATCTCCACCACCTTTCCACTCAGAGTGAAACTCCATTCGTGAAAGGTTTTTTGGTGTCACAGGTGGCAAAGCCCTTGCAGCTTTGTAATGTTCAAACGCTCGCGGAAGAACACAACCAATAAGTGAAATAAAGAGCAGAATATAAATTGCGCTAAACCAAGGGGATGCGTACACATCAAAAAGAGAAAAACGTTGGTACCAGAGTGCCTTGGTTGGTGAATCCGTAAATATGGCAGTCACCGCCATCGGATTTTGTGTACGTTGCGGAATAAGCGAACCAGGGATTGCTGCAACACCTAGCATCATTAAAAGCACCAGTGCCGTACGCATGCTTGTCAGTTGTCGCCATGCAAATCGTAAGAGTCCTACTGTCCCAATCTCTGGTGCGTTATCTTTCATTTAAACCACCGGAATGAAATCTGAGATCCAAGAACGCATCTCGTTATTAAAAGTTCCCCATAATCCTAAAATTTGCGCAATACCGATCAAAATTAAAAGTAACCCACCAATTTTTGTTATGAGATCGCCTCGACGAACTAAGAAACGTCGAAGCTTTTCAGAACGATCGAGAAATAATCCTGATGCAATAAATGGTGCTCCCAAGCCGATGCAATAGCCCAGTGAAAGAATTGCGCCACGAAGTGCACTTGATTCTTGAAATGCCAGTGTCTGCACAGCACCAAGAGCTGGACCGATACATGGTGTCCAGCCAACTCCAAATAAAAATCCGAGTATTGGCGCTCCAGCCAAACCGAGAGTAACTGGCATCTTTGCGCGATAGGTAGGTGCAAATGGGAATACACCAATAAAAATTAGGCCTAAAGCAACTGTAAAAATTCCCAATATTGACGTTATTAATTTTTCATTATCGGAAATATAGGCGCCGAATCCACCAAAGAGCACTCCGTATGAAATAAATAAAACGCTGAAACCTAAGACGAAAAGGATCGAACCAAGCAATACTCGTCCGCGACTCTTTGAAAATCCTGCAGCATAAGAAATATAACCAGGCACCAAAGGCAACACACATGGCGATAAGAATGAAATCAATCCAGCAATAAGTGCAATTGGAAAAGCTGTAATTAAATAACCATCCAGGATTTGTTCTACAAAGAATTCCTTCATTCAGCACTCACCTTTTCAATGAGTTCGCTTAAGGAGGCAACAGTGACTTCTCCTGAAATTCGTGCTGCCACATTGCCATTCTTATCTATAACCACGGTAGATGGAATGGCATTTGCGGGTAATGATTTTCTAAATCCAATCAAAACTGAATCATCAATCAGAGTTGGATAAGGAAGCGCAAAACGACGCACAAATGCTTCTGCAGTTGCAGGGTTGTCGCGCGTAAGAATTCCAATAAAAGCTACATCTGTATATTTTTCAGATAGCGCAGCAAGAGTTGGTGCCTCCGCACGACAGGGAGCACACCATGAAGCCCACACATTAACTACTGCGACTTGTCCGCCATTAAATCTGTAATTCTGTCCCGTCAATGTCATTCCAGAGAGTTGTGGTGCTGCAATTCGATCTAAAGCTTTAATGTAAGAAATGCTTCCATCTCCAGAGACAAAACTCTCTTCGGCTATTGATGAGCCACCACCACTGCATGAAGAAAGCGCCACTGCAACAAGTGGCAAAAGAAATAATTTTCTAATTTTCATTTCTTTGTGGGCAACAAATGAGCAGCGGGTTCTGAATAACTTGTGCCGCTAATCATCCCGTCATCGTCAAAATGAATACTTGTTACGCTCGCAAGCGAGCACTCTCGTTTGCGTGGGTCATGCAGAAGTCGGCGACCTTCGATTGCACTGCGCAGAATCCAAATTGGTAATTGATGAGAAACAACAATCGCATCTCTTCCTTTTGCTGCATCGCGTGCCGCAAAAACTGCTGCAAGCATCCGATTTATTTGTTCGTCATATGGTTCGCCCCAAGAAGGTTTCCAGGGATTCCACAAGTGTTTCCAGGCTGATGGATGTTTTAAAACTCCATCTCCAACTCCAAAAGGTTTACCTTCAAATACATTTGCTGCTTCAATTAATCGTTCATCGGTTGTAATTTCTATTGTGTGGGCTGCTGCAATTGGCGCTGCAGTTTCTTGTGCTCGTTGCAAAGGTGATACATGTAACGCACCAAGATCTATTTTCTTCGACCAATCTCCAAGAGTTGCTGCCATTTTGTGACCGCGCTCCGAGAGTGTCCATCCAGGTTGACGACCATAAAGAATCTTCTGCGGGTTGTGTACCTCGCCATGTCTGATTACATGTACCGTCGAACTCATTTGCTAAGCATAAAGCGTCATAAACCTTCTCTTCTCGCTAGGGTTGTGACATGGCGCTCACACCGAATCGGGTTGCCTTTTTCGATGTAGATAACACGCTTATTCGTGGCTCTACCCTCTTCTTTCTCGGAAAAGGAATGTACAAACGTGGGTACTTCACGAAGACTGATCTTTCTCGCTTCGCTTTCGCCAATCTACGTTTTCGTTTAACAGGCAAAGAAAAACAAGATGAAATAAAACGGTTTCAAAACGCAGCGACAGAGTTCATTGGCGGACATAACGTTGCAGAAATTCAAACAATTGCTCAACAAATTTACGATGAATATGTTTCTCCTGCGTGCTGGCAAGGAACTATCAATATTGCACAGAGACATTTAAATGCTGGCGAAGAAGTATGGCTCGTAACGGCGGCCCCAGAAGATATGGCAACTCTGATCGCAAAGAATTTAGGCTTTACTGGTGCTCTCGGAAGTAAAGCCGAAGTGAGTGATGGAAAATACACTGGCCAAATGTTAGGCAATTTATTGCATGGAAAAGAAAAAGCCATTGCAATTTCAGCGCTAGCTAAAGAAAAAGGATTTGAACTTTCCGAGTGTTACGCGTATTCCGATAGTCACAATGATTTTCCACTACTTGAATCTGTTGGACATCCATCTGCGATCAATCCAGATGCGATTCTAAGTTTGCGCGCACTTGCCCAAGGTTGGCCCATTCACGATTTTCGTCGCGCTCGATTTATTATTAAAATAATTGGTCCAGCCGTTTCACGACTTGCTGCTGCCGGAATTTGGTTGGCACCTCGCAGGCGCTCACGCTAACTCGATTTCACGCCACGCACTAAACCCCTGTAATGTAGGCAAGTTATGCAAATGCGTTCATTTACTGACTACCTAAGTTCCGTAGATGACGATGCCCTTTTAGAGCTATTCACATACAGAGCTGATCTCATTTCTCCAGTTCCATCAGATATTGCATCACTTGCCGTTCGTGCTTGCAGTGCACCAAGTCTTGCTCGTGCAATTGACGCACTTAATCAATGGCAATTTCAAGTTCTTGAAGCGTGTGCAGTAATTAACGAACCATTTAATGAAAAACAAATTATTGCAGTGACTGAAAAGTCTGCCACAGAAGTACTCTCTGAATTAATCGCCCGTGGGCTTGTCTATCCATCTGATGATGGAATGCGACTGCCTAACTCTGTTCGCGAAGTATTGGGCAGTGAAATTGCTGGTCTCGGTCCTGCGTCAATGGCGAAGTTAAATTTGAAGAAATTAGATGCAGCACCAGATGCGGCTAAGAAAGTATTAGAAAGACTGATTTGGGGACCACCTCGTGGAAGCGTTGGAGATATCAAAAATCCTGGTCCTGGAGTCACATGGTTATTAGAAGAAAACTTTATGGTGCCGCTGGATCAGCGCACAGTAATTCTTCCCCGCGAAGTTGGAATTTATTTACGTGGCGGAAAAGTTCACAAAGAACGCGACGTTTCGCCTCCCGAAATTAAGGGCAGCAAACGTGATGCTAAAAACGTTCAGCTCGCTGCAATTGCAAATGTTGCAACAGTCTTGCGCTGGGCTGATGAAATTCTCGAATATTGGGCACAAGAACCAGCTGATGCGCTTCGAGCAGGCGGACTTGGAGTACGTGATTTAAAAATAATTGCCACACATATGGGTATCGATGAAAACTGCGCAGCCTTTATTGCCGAACTTGTCTATCTTGCAGGACTGGTCACAATTGATGCAGATGACAAGATCTTGCCAACAAATAACTTTGATATTTGGCTTACACAGAGTGCATCTACGAGATGGCAAGCGATTGCTGCTCCCTGGTTAATTACATCTCGGGTAAGTGGTTTAGTTGGGCGTGCAGAATCTAAAAACACTGCAGCACTTGGACCAGAATTAGATCGCGTGAATGCTGCAAGTACACGTGCATTGGTTTTACAGTTATTGGCTGAAAACAACGAGGTCGCGCCAGAATTAGAGAGCTTTACTCGCCGAGTTAAATGGTGCGCACCATCAAAACGAAATCCAGGTTTGCAAGAAGAAATGGTGCAGTGGACACTCCGTGAAGCAGAGTGGCTAGGAATAACCGGACAAGGTGTAATTTCTAAGTACGGTCAAGAGTTTTTAAGTGGAGAAAATCTAGAAATCATAGATACAGATCTACCTCAACCAGTCGATCACATTTTGATCCAAAGTGATAACACTGCAATTGCACCCGGACCTCTCGTCCATGATGTTGCTGCAGTGCTGGCAATCATTGGTGATATCGAAAGTCGTGGTGGAGCAACTGTCTATAGATTTACAGACACAACTATTCGCCGAGGTTTAGACCACGGAAAAACTGGCGATGAAATTATTAGCTTTCTGCGCAAGACCTCCAAGACTCCAATTCCCCAGCCACTTGAATATTTAATTTCAGATGTAGCTAAGAAGCATGGTCGCTTACGTGTTGGAAATACTTCATCATTTATCCGGTGCGAAGATCCAGCCCTGATTACACAAATTATTAGTGATAAGCGTTTAGATATTTTATCTCTGCGCAGAATCGCACCAGAAGTCATGATCTGTGACATGGATGCGCACGATGTGATGAATGTTTTGCGCAATGCTGGTTATCTTCCAGCCGCAGAATCTACTAACGGAATGTTGCTGACAGGTCCACGTTCTACTCGGGCACAATCTAAGCCGCGACCACCTCGAATTATTGGTGAACTAGAAGTTCCAACTGATGCGGCATTAACTGCTGCTATTCGAACAATTCGTGTTGGTGAAAAATCTAGTCACAAGCAGAGCACCCTTCGCAATATTGCAAGTAACGCACTGGGTGCGCTGCCTCGCACGACAGCAAATGAAACTTTAGATGTTCTAATCAAATACATTCAAGAACAGCGTTCGCTCTCAATTGGTTATGCAGATAACAATGGTGCGGTTTCACATCGAATAATTGATCCACTCAAAATCTCAGCCGGTTCACTCATCGCCCGCGACCACGGCACAGGCGAGATGCAGACTTTTAGAATTCCACGAATCACGGGGGTTGCACCACTATGACAAGCGAGAAGCACAGCGAATACGGCAGACTTAACCCTATGTTGGCAGCCCTTGAAGCATTGGTGAAATGCGAATCTCCTTCTGAAGATCTCGATGCGTGCAATGACGTTGTTCGATTAGCAAGTGATATCGCAACTCGCGTACTTGGAACACCAGCAGAGATTCGCCAAATAGAAGGTCGTCCTGTTTTTTGGTGGGGTGCCGCGCAACCTGATGTTGTATTACTTGCACATCTTGACACTGTGTGGCCAATTGGTTCATTTATCCCGTTGTGGCACATTGAAGGTGACGTCCTTCGTGGTCCGGGTGTTTTTGACATGAAAGCTGGATTTGTTCAGGCACTCTTTGCGCTAAAAGGAATTAGTGGTTCTGTTGCACTCGTTGCAACGACTGATGAAGAAACAGGGAGCCACGCATCTCGCAAATTAATTGAAGACTTATCATCTAAAGCAAAGGCTGTCTTGGTTCTTGAAGCGTCAATTGATGGCAAAGTTAAAACAGGTCGAAAAGGTACTTCGATGTATCAAGTGCACGTACATGGTCGCGCTGCACACGCTGGCCTTGAACCAGAAAAAGGAATTAACGCAACAGTAGAAATTGCCCACATAATTACCGCACTTGCATCTTTAGAAAACAAAGAAAAGCAGACAACTGTTGTTCCAACTCTTTTAAAGGGTGGAAATTCATCAAATACAGTTCCAGATTACGCAGTTCTAGATATCGATGCTCGATCATTTTCAAATGACGAACTCAACCGAGTGGATGCAGCAATTCGCGCTCTCGTTCCTACGCATCCGCAAGCGCGCATAGAAATTGTTGGTGGCCTAAATCGACCACCACTAGAAATAACATCAACTCTAGAACTCTACGAACGTGCAGAAAAAGTTGCTGCGCGCATCGGAATGCCGCCACTTGGTCATGCATCCGTCGGCGGAGCCAGTGATGGAAACTTAGCTGCAGCAGCAGGTGCCAAAGTTCTAGATGGACTTGGCGCCGTTGGTTCTGGTGCGCATGCCGCCAATGAATGCATCAGCATTAAAACTCTTGAAGAACGCAGCGCTTTCTTACATGAATTTATCAAGGATTTACTCAATGACTGATGGGCCTCTGATCGTCCAGAGCGATAAGACACTGCTCTTAGATATTGATCATGCGATGTCCACGGAATGTCGTCGAGCAATAGCCCCATTTGCAGAATTAGAACGATCTCCCGAACATATTCATACGTATCGTTTAACAAATCTTGGACTATGGAATGCACGCGCTGCTGGTCACGATGCAGAGATGGTTATCGATACATTAATTAAGTATTCGCGTTATGCGGTTCCGCATTCAATTCTTGTGGATGTTGCAGAAACTATGTCTCGCTACGGCCGCCTGCGTCTTGAAGCAGACCCAATTCACGGGTTAATTCTGGTTACAACAGATACTGCAGTTCTCGAAGAAGTTATCCGAGCAAAGAAGATTGCACCGCTTCTTGGTGTTCGAATCGATAACGACACAATTGCTGTGCATCCAAGCCAACGTGGGCAGATTAAACAATCATTACTTCGACTCGGTTGGCCGGCCGAAGATTTTGCAGGATACGTAGATGGCCAAGCACACGACATTGAACTTAAACAAGATGATTGGAAAATTCGTCCCTATCAAGAATTAGCTGCAGAAGGTTTTTGGCATGGTGGTTCTGGTGTGGTCGTGCTTCCTTGCGGTGCTGGAAAAACAATTGTTGGCGCAGCAGCCATGGCACATGCCAAGGCAACAACTCTTATTCTTGTTACAAATACCATCGCCGCACGTCAATGGCGTGAAGAGTTATTGAAGAGAACGACACTCAATGAAGATGAGATTGGTGAATACTCTGGTGCTAAGAAAGAGATTCGCCCTGTAACAATTGCAACCTACCAAGTTATGACGAAGAAAAAAGATGGCGTTTATGCCCACCTTGATCTATTTGACACTCACGACTGGGGATTAATTATTTATGATGAAGTGCACTTATTGCCTGCACCAATTTTTCGTTTCACAGCAGACATCCAATCCCGTCGTCGCCTAGGACTTACTGCCACGCTTGTTCGAGAAGATGGAATGGAAGGTGAAGTTTTTTCACTCATTGGTCCAAAAAGATTTGATGTTCCCTGGAAAGAGATTGAATCTCAGGGATACATCGCTCCTGCTCAATGCGTAGAAGTAAGAGTAAATCTGAGTGAAACTGAGCGACTTTCATATGCAACAGCCGAACCAGAAGAGCGTTATCGCTTCTGCGCTACAACTCGCACAAAGCGAAATGTTGTCGAGTCACTTGTGGCACACCACGCTGGCGAACAAATACTTGTGATCGGGCAATACATCGATCAGTTGGATGAATTATCCGAAACACTTGGCGTTCCACTGATTAAAGGTGAAACTCCTGTCAAAGAACGAGAAGTTTTATTCAACAAATTTAGAACTGGTGAAATTACTTGTTTAGTGGTTTCAAAAGTTGCCAACTTTTCTATCGATTTACCAGATGCAACTATTGCGATTCAGGTTTCCGGTGCTTTTGGTTCACGTCAAGAAGAAGCGCAACGATTAGGTCGTATCCTGCGCCCTAAATCCGATGGCCGTAGTGCGACTTTTTATTCGGTAGTTTCACGAGACACTATTGATCAAGACTTTGCCCAAAATCGTCAGCGCTTCTTAGCTGAGCAAGGTTATGCGTACAAAATTATTGATGCAGACGATGTTTTTCAAGGCAAGCTCTAAAGCGTTCGGGATCAACGCGCCAGAAGTCGTGGTGTTCGCCATCAATGTGGGTCACCGGAACTTGCTCGCCATATAGTTTTTCTAGTTCAGGATTGCCATCTATATATTTGATCTCAATCGAGTAATTAAGTTCGTCTTTCATCGATTCGAGGGTGTCAATTGCCACATCACAGAGGTGGCAACCATGTCGCGAAAATACAGTTATTGACGTTTGCGACAATTATTTTTTTCTCTTCTTATTAAGCGCTCGATCGATGAATTCTTCTGCCACAAGGGTTACATCTCCCTTGAATCTATATGCATTCTTCTCAAGGTCTTTTAAAACTGCATTGACCGTAGTTTGAGTAACAGAACCAACGAGTGGGCCAAATTTTTTTGAAAAGAGAGCGTGCGCTACTTCGCTTACCGACTTTGCTAAATCATCACGAGCTTCATCCAATGTTGGTTCTGGTTTTTTTGGAGTTTCCGAAAAATCCAGAGAAATTGGACGCTCAGCCTTCATCCGAGAATAAAGTTCGTCGAAGTTGCTTGTACTGCTCTCTTCCATAGGGAAATCATCTCACCCTGCTACCTTTTGCACATATGCAAACGAGAACCAGCGCTCGAACTGCAACGGGACTTGTACTTCTTCTCCTTGCATCTTTTCTCACAATTGTGAGTGCTGAAGCTGCCCCACTCGTTGCCCCATCCACTGTGTGGGGGCATACATATGCAGCCAGTAGTTCCTCGAAATTTCTGACGACGCCTACCAAGGCCTCTGCAAACTTAGAGAAGCGATCTAAGTTTGTTGTTACTTATAAGAATTTTCCAGATTGGGCAAAAAATCAAGTTCAAGCGGCAGTTGATTTGTGGGCAGCGAACTTTGATTCAAAGGTGCAAATAAATGTTGATGCAACGTGGAGTCGCTCGAGTACTTCAGATATTTTAGGAAGTGCGCGCCCTGATCGTTACTATTCGAGATTTTCTGGAGCACCTGATTCCACCCTTTGGTATGCATCTGCACTCGCAAATGCATTGTCTGGAAAAGATTTAGATTTAAAAAATCCTGAAATCATTATTCAAATCAATTCTGAAGCTGAGTGGGATTTAGATGGATTAGGAAAACCTACGCGATACGAGTACGACTTAAAGTCTGTGATGTTTCATGAGTTGGCGCATGGTTTAGGTTTTCTCTCAACAAGTTCTTATTTATTTGATCGCTCTAAGGGTCAAAATGTTGGCACACTTGAGCAACCAACTCCATTTGATGCTTACCTTCAAACACAAGATGGAAATCGTTTAGCTGATTTGCCAACGCCTTCACTTGAATTAGGACAGGCACTAACTAGTAAATTGGTGTGGTCTGGAACTGAAGCGATTGCAGCAAACAACGGTGAAAAGTCTTTAATGTATACGCCGTCAAATTATGATGCCGGCTCTTCAGTAAGTCATTTAGACGAAAATACATTTGCTAATTCGAGCACTAATGCTGTTATGACTCCTAATTTAGAAGCGGGCGAAGTCTTTGATGAACCTGGACCCATTCTGCTAGCAATGATGAAGGATCTTCGAATTAAACCTGCACCAGGGTTGGCAGCAGGTATACCGAGTGAAGTACGCAATGCTCAAGCTTTAATTGCTGATGCATCCGTAATTTTAACTTTTGATCCACCAATAAATTCACGCACAACACAGGTTAGTGATTACATCATTAAGAATATTAACAACGGTAAAGAAAAAATTGTTAAAGATAGTCCGGCCATAATTACTGGATTAAAAAATGGGACGAGTTACTCCTTTGAAATCACCGCTTCTAATGCCATGGGTAATTCATCTGAGGTAACAACTAGGCCTGTGACGCCTCGTGCTGCATGGACTTCACAGGTAATAGATCCGGCTGCTGATGCTCGTTCGATCACATCTACGACCTTTAATGGGCAACCTGTTATTGCATATGTTGATTCAAAAACTTCGGTACTTCGTCTCGCAAGATGGAGCGGTAAATCCTGGAAAAAATCAACCATTGACAGCGATATTTCGGGACAAATTTCTTTATGTGTCAGTGGCAAGAAATTAAATCAAACGCTACATATTTTTTATGCTGACAAAACTGAGAATGATTTACGGTACGCAACAGTAACCGGCGTAAAAATAGAACGCGAAATTATCGATGGTAACGCTGCCAAAGTTCAATCTTACGAAGAAATTGTTCGCGTACCAACATCTAGCGATGTAAGTGTTTCAAACGCCTGTGCCGTAACAAGTGAAGGTATTCAAGTTTTCTACCGCGACGAAACCCAAGGAGTACTACTGGGGGCATATAAGAAATTTGATGGGGTTTGGAATTATGAATTAGTCGATGGTGATCGAAAAACCGATTTCCGAACTACAGGTGATATTGCTTTTCATCTAAAAGCACTTGCTGATGGAAATAAAACCTATGTTTTATATGACTCGGCTTTAGATATTAATCAAAACCGTGATGCCACATTGGGTGAAATTAGATTAGCCATCCGATCAACAATAGATCCGGAAGCCTGGCGCTATCGAACTCTGGAATCACCAAGAGCTGATGTTGCTGTTTTGGGCTACGACGTAGAAATCGTTAAGGGTGCCAGGGGAATTATGGCTTCGTGGTTTTCAGCAACAACGTTATCGATGCCCGATCCCACAACGGTGCGAACACTCAACGTGGATTCAACGTCAGAAGTTTCGGTAATTTCGACAACAAACTATGGAATACCAAATGAATTGATGAGTAGCGATTCCAAAACTCTCATGTTCAATTGCCTTGGTCGTCTGTGCGCAGTTGATTACGCAAAGTTTTCTAAAGGGCAATCTGCAATTTCACTAGCTTCTTCTTGGCAATCAACAGAGCCAACCGCCAGTGCTTGGATAGTTTTAAACAAAACGCGGTATGCAGTAGCTGGAATAAATGGAAAATTGGTACTGCTTAAAGCTGCTTAATTACTTCGCGTTACGACGTTGAATTCGAGTCTTCTTTAAAAGTTTTTTATGCTTCTTCTTTGCCATACGTTTGCGTCGTTTCTTGATTACGGAACCCATTTGTCACGCTTTCTCTTGATGTCGGTAAGGAGGTTAGGTTAGCGTTAAGTGAGTCGAAAAATCGAAACGGCCGTCTGGCTAGTACTCATAAGTACAACCCCAAGATCCTTCGAATATCCAAGGGCTACAGGTGTACCGACGGCACTGCTCGCATCGACTACTGCACCTTTGCGATCAAATGTAAGTACTAGCGCGGTTGCTTTGCTCGGTTTCCAATTTTGAATTCCTTTAATTGGAGCTTTTGAAGCAAAGGCTGCAAAGTGCGAACCACTTGGGCCAATCGCCGCAATTGTTATTCCAGTAGAAGCAAACCTATAAGTCCACGTTGGTTCAAGATTTGTTGCGAACTTTGTTAAGGCGCTTTCATATTTTGTACCTGTTTGTACAGAACCTGCTAAAAACAATGTATTTGTTGCAGACGACCATTCACGCTTTGCTTTGGAAGCTGAACTTCTAACTAAAGATGTTAGTTTTCCCGTACTTGAATACTTTGCAATTACTCCATCGCGGTATCCAGCGACTTTCTTTCCGGCAAGTGTTTCAGAGCTACTGCCAATTGCATACACGGTTGAATCGGTTCCCCTGACAACAACATCAATACCGGTATCACTAATCCCCAAATAAATCGGAGTGCTGAATTTTCCTTCTAGGTTGCCAGAGATGATTACTCCAGAGTTTCCATTATCCGTGGCTTTGATGCCTCCAAGAGTAAATCCCTTAGCATTCAGAGCAATTGAATTAATGAGCAGCGCAGATTTCAGATCAACTGAATAGGTGGATATCAATTGTCCTACATTGGAAACTTTCCAGATTGTTGCAATTGTTAAATCAGTGCGAACAGGAACTTTTGGATCCACGATTACGTTGTCGGGATTAATTGGCGGTGTCGCTGGTGTTTCACTAGGGGCAGCAATTGGAATGTTTGCACTTGAACCTGCAATCCAAATATTTCCTGCACCATCTGACGTTAGCGATGATGCAATACTTGCAGCTCCTTGGGTAAGTGCAAGGCGCCATTTTTCAACACCATCTGCACCAATTGCCCAAATACTTGATTCGTTAAGTAAGACGATGGAAGTGCCAACCAGAAGCATTTTAGTGTCAACAGTTATGGGCGTAGCAAGATTTATTGCAACCATCTCTTTTACGGCGATTGGTTTTGGTGCAGCGTTTGCTTGGAGTGAAGAAAAAATAAGTGGAAGAGTGAGAAGTAGAACTGAAAAGCGTCTCACGATTATTTTATTACGCAAGTTCCTGTGAGCGATCGCGTGCTGCTCTCATCGCTTTTGCGACAATGCCTGCAAAGTCAGATTCGGTAAGAGATGCCAGCGCCTCAGCAGTTACACCATTTGGGCTTGTGACATTTTCGCGAAGAGTTGTGGCGCTCTTGCCTGATTGATCAAGCAGTGTTGCCGCGCCAAGCATTGTTTGCGCAGTCAATGTTGTTGCAACATCTTTGGAAAGCCCAAGTGCAATGGCCCCTTCAATCATGTGTTCGGCGAAGGCGAAGAAGTACGCAGGACCTGATCCACTTGTTGCTGTAATTGCATCTTGTAAATCTTCAGTCACTTCGACAACTTTTCCGGTTGCACCAAGAAATGCACTGACGAATGCAGCCTCGGAATCACTGACTCCCACCCCGCGAGACATCCCCGCCATACCAACTCCTACTAATGAAGGCGTATTTGGCATCACTCGAATCACAGGATTGCCGGCACCAAGAATTGAAGAGATAAATTCAGTGCTCTTGCCCGCTGCAAAAGTAATTACTAGTGCACCAGTCTTGATTGAGCCTTTAATCTCTTCTAGAACTGATGCCATATCTTGTGGTTTTACAACCAAGAGCAGCACATCACTGGCGCTGACGTTGGTCGCAAGATCGCAAACACATATTCCATAGCGATTAATGAGCTCTTCTGCTCTTTCGGCACGCTTTTCACTGACACAAATCGATGAGGGCTTGATCCCAAATTTAACGAGAGCTGCAATAAGTGCTTCACCCATAATACCGGCACCAATGACACCCACTTGTGAAGGTTGTAGTGAATTTGTTGCGGTACTCATGTTGCTAAGGATACCTGTACGCTCTGCACCTATGTCTGAAATAAAGCCTGGGTTTGCACGTGATTGGGTTGAATTCACCGACCCTAATGATGAAGAAGAAATCTTTAAGTGCGACCTCACATGGTTGACCTCTAACTGGACCTGTATTTATGGCGATGGTTGCAAAGGTGTATTTAAGGATC
>CAFBMS010000018.1_pt1 | contig 17435 bp, 18 predicted proteins | sample 7269031 | NCBI WGS metagenome assembly CAFBMS01 (sample SAMEA6814072, study PRJEB35770) | uncultured Candidatus Planktophila sp. | biome: Freshwater; feature: Freshwater reservoir; material: water | place: Czech Republic | collected 2017-05-23 | depth 30m m
CCGAGTTCAGCTGCTGTTGCTACTGCAGTGTCAACTTCTGCTTTCCAGTATGGGTTAGCTGGATCTACTGTGATGATAGCGATTGTTCCGCCACCTGCTGCAGCATCATCAGATGAGCTACAACCAGCTAGACCAGTTAGTCCGAGTGCAATTACAGCCGCAGCTGCGATTACTTTGTATTTACGGAGCATTACTTACCTCTTTCCTAGGGTTTTGGTATTTCCATGCGTCGTACGGTGGATCATGAAGCGCTTTTCAGTTTCTGTCGGCGCTCCAATATTCGTTGTATTTCTTCTACTGCAACCGCAACAATAATTACGGCGCCCTTAATTGTTTCCTGCCAAAAGACAGAAACACCAATAAGAACTAGACCATCAACCAAGAAACCAATTACGAATGCACCAATGAGTGTTCCGCGAACTGTTCCTCGACCTCCGGAAAGTGCTGTTCCGCCGATAACTACAGCGGCGATTGCGTTAAGTTCTGAAAATTCGCCCATGTTTGGAATTGCTGCGTGCAAGTCAGCTGTAAACAAAACTCCAACAGCTGCGGCGCAGAATCCTGAAAGAACATAAATACGAATATTTACCTTTGTCACAGGAACGCCTGTAAGCGCTGCTGCTCGTGGGTTTCCGCCAGATGCATAAAGCCAACGGCCAAATGCGGTGCGGTTAAGAATTATCGAGAAAACAATTCCAAAGACAATCATCACCCAGATAGGAAGTGGAATGCCTAGAGGTTTTGCCGCAAAAGTCGTTAAGAAGCCAGTGTTACCAAGATTTGGTTCTCCAGCTAATTTAGTAAAAGTTTCACCGTTGGTAATTAATTTTGCAAAACCACGGGCCACATAGAGCATTCCTAGGGTGGCAATAAAAGGTGCAATATTTAATTTGGCAACCAGCAAGCCATTGAGCCAGCCGAAGAAAATACCGACAATCAATGAGATAACAAGCACCGCCCAAATATTTGGATAAGCGACGTGACTTGTGAATGGAACGGGAGCGCCTTGCATGAGATAACCCGCAACCACACCTGAAAGGCCAACGATAGATCCCACTGAAAGATCGATTCCGCCGTTAAGAATTACTAGCAACATTCCTATCGCAAGAATTGCGTTCATCGCAACGTGACGAGTCATCAAAACGAGATTGCTATATTGCAAAAACTTGTCGGAGAGCAAACTAAAGAAGATAACGATGATTGCAAGTGCGATAAGGGCACGGATCTCAACAATGAACGCTCTGCGATCAAACTTTGCAGACGTTGCATTCGATTCCCCTCTTTTGAGTGGATTCAGATTCATGCTCGTACTCCTTCTTTTGTTGCTTCGGCGGCTGACATGATTTGCTCACGTGTTACCTCGGTTGGTTTAAAGATTCCAACAATATGACCACGGGACATTACAACAATACGATCTGACCAATTCATTGCTTCAGAAATCTCTGATGTAACAAATAGAACAGCTAAACCTTTTTCTGCCCGTTCGCGAAGGAGATCGAAAATTTCTCCTTTTGCACCAACATCAATTCCTCGAGTTGGTTCATCTAAAAGAAGTATTTTTGGATCAGTAAGCAGCATTCGCCCCAGCACTACTTTTTGCTGATTGCCGCCGCTGAGTGACTCAATTGGCATATTGCGGCCAGATGTTTTTACTCGAACATTCTTAATAGCCTCTTCGATTTTCACTTTCTCTGCACTGCGATTTACAAATCCACGCTTTATATGTGACATGTAACTTGCGAGTGAAAGATTTGAACCAACGCTCATTTGTTGAATTAATCCATCACGCTGACGATCTTCAGGAACTAAGCCCATTCCGGCTTTGATTCGATCTTGTACAGAAAGTTTTGTTACATCTTGATCTTCTAAAAGTAGTTCACCCGAAGCAAAGTCATCGCGACCTGCAAGAGCTTCCATCAGCTCTGTGCGACCAGCACCCATCAGCCCATAAATCGAAACGATTTCGCCTGCTTTTACAGTTAGTGAGAAATCTTCTACTGCGTACAATTTTGATGTTGCGATTCCGCGTTCAAGAATTTTTGCATTCTTAATCTCTAAAACGTTGCGGCCTTTAGCGCGACCAGAATCTTTATGGGCTTGCTCTTTAAAAGCTCGGCCGAGCATGTTTGAGACAACCCACTCCATATCAATATCTGCAACGTCAGCACTAGCCACAATCTGACCATCGCGAAGAACTACAGCATGGTCGCTTATTTCTAACGCTTCTTCTAAGTGGTGCGAGATGTAGATAATCGCAACACCCTTAGCCTTTAGATCGCGAATAACTTTGAACAAGACAGCAACTTCTGTAGATGAAAGAGCAGATGTTGGCTCGTCCATGATTAGAACTTTTGAATTGATGGTCAAGGCGCGGGCAATTTCAACGATCTGCTGCAAACCTAATCGCAAGTTTTCTACTTTAGTTTTTGGATCAATTATTTCTTCTAGTTGTTTAAGGACTTGGCGAGTGACATCTTCTTCGTGGGAATAGTTCATAAATCCGCGTTTTAATTTTTCGCGGCCCATAAAAATGTTATCCCGCACACTCAGGTTAGGGCAGAGGCTTAACTCTTGGTGAATGATTGTGATTCCTAAAGCTTGCGCTTGTGCAGGTGAATTAATGCTTACTTTTTCGCCAAAAACACTAATTTCTCCAGAACTTGGTTGTTCAATACCCGCCAAAATTTTCATCATCGTAGATTTTCCAGCACCGTTTTCACCGAAGAGTACGGTTACTTTTCCGGATTCTGCTTGGAAATTTGCACTCTTTAACGCTTCGGTGGCCCCGTAGTTCTTACTTACGCCATGCGCTTCGATTGCAATCGTTCCTTTTTTAGCCATATTTACTTCACAACAATCGACGTTGGTTGGATGTTGTAAACATTCTTTAAAGGTCCGTTGTTCCAAGCGCCATAAATTTCGAGGGTTTTACCAGTGATGGTTTTAAGATCTAACTTGTCAATAATTGATGAACGCACAAGATCTTTCAGGGCATTTGCCGCGTCTTGATACTGTGTTTGATCATAAAAATCACCAAAAGTTATTGTTCCCGTTACGTCACGTAGAGGATTTCCAGACAATGCGAGACCAACGGGAATATTAAATGTGTCTTGGGCTGACGCACCTGGAACATCTAAAATAATAAAGTTTTCATCTACTGATTTTACTTTTGCAGTGGTTTTTACTGCGAATACGAATGATTTATTTCCGAGATCTCGCCCGAATTCTGCGCCAGCGGCAACAATGTCTTTATCGACCGCTTCGGCGACTATTGCCATATCTATTGCTTTTGCCTGAATATCAGCGGCAATCAGCGGCAAACTCTTTGCTGCAAAATCGGTCAGGCTAAATTCTTTTGGTGCATCGGCTGCGACTTCGGCATCACTTAAAAATGTCGTATTAACAAAGACAAAGAGCAGGACCAATATTGCAGTTCCGCCACCCAACACGAATCGACGATTTCGATTGCTGAGTCCTTTGAAGAAATTCATCTGTTAATTTCCTTTAATGTTTTTAGGTGGCAATTTTTAGCCATGAGCGGCGCGGGTAGCTGCATTGTGCGTCAAATCTTAGTAACGATTAAGTGGCCCGAAAAGGTTGTCTCATAATTTGAGACGCTCGCTAATACTTATTTCTAGGCTTAGACTCCATGAATGGATCAAAAAGAGGCGAGTTCGCGTGCGAACGAGCCGATCAAGGCTGCGAGGGATAACACTCCTTCCGCCGCTTTTGCTGACTTCATGTCCAAGGGTTGGGTTTCATCTGACTTAGATGAAGTGGCCGCCGGCCCCGCTGTCACGTCCGCTTTTTTACGTCGTGCAACTTTATCTGCGCGCTATCCAGGCTTACGTTTAGTTTTACCAGCCGGTGGTTTCAAAGTTCGCAGCAATGATTGCGATTACAGATTTAGACCGCACTCCGCTTTTGCTTATTACTCCGGCGTGCAAGGTGTTGAAGCGAGTGCCGATGCAGTTTTAGTCCTCGAGCCAACAGAGAGTGGCCACGAGACATTTTTATACATTCATCCGCGATCAACTCGTGACACTCATGCTTTTTACACCGACCGACGATTTGGCGAACTCTGGGTTGGTCGGCGCTTCACATTAAATGAAGCTCAGAATCGTTATCAGATTCAAACTCGATCAGTCGATGGACTTGAAGCGCTACTAAAAGATGGAATAGCCGCCCTGACAATTCGTGGCGAAGATCCAATGATTGATAAAAATATTGCGGTTCATTCACAAGAATCTGATTTTTTGGCATTTACATCTGCTTCTCGTTTAATTAAAGATGAGTACGAAATTGATGAGTTACAACGTGCGTGCGATGAGACTGCAAAAGGATTTGCAGATGTCGTTAGGGCCCTTCCTGCTGCTGTTAGTACACCTCGCGGAGAACGCGTTGTAGAAGCAGCATTCTTTGGTCGCGCACGTATTGCCGGAAATGATGTCGGTTACGAGACTATTGCGGCCTCTGGTTCACATGCTTGTATCTTGCATTGGATTCAAAATGATGGCGAAGTTCGCCCTGGTGAATTAATTCTTATTGATGCCGGCATTGAAATGGATTCGTATTACACAGCAGACATAACTCGTACGTTGCCAATTTCAGGAAAATTCTCACCAGCACAACGTGCTTTATATATGTTGGTGTATGAAGCACAACTCGCAGGGTTTGCCGCGGTTAAACCTGGTGCAACATTTAGATCAATTAACGCTGCGTGCCAAGCAGTTTTAGCTAAAGGCCTGTCAGACATGGGTGTTCTACCTATGTCACCTGAAGATTCTTTGTTACCGGAAAATGGATTACACCGACGTTGGACTCTGCACGGAGTGAGTCACATGCTCGGTATGGATGTTCATGATTGCGACAAAGCGCGCGATGAGGATTATGTACTCGGAACACTTAAAGAAGGAATGGTTTTAACTGTGGAGCCAGGACTTTACATACAACCAGATGATGAGATGTTTGCACCTGAATATCGGGGCATTGGTATTCGTATTGAAGATGATGTTGTTGTAACCGCCGATGGTTGTCGCAATTTGAGCGAGAACTTACCCCGTCATCCAGATGCTGTGGAAAAGTGGATGCTCTCTTTACGCAACTAGATTTATCGCAAGAGCGGCCGCAAGTAATCCAAAAAGTAATGACCCTAGATAATTGATTGCTGCTGCCTTAAATCTTTTAAGCTCTATGGCCAGATAGACATCTAACATAAATGTTGACCAGGTTGTAAAAGCACCTGCAAAACCAATTGCCACTAGAGCCACGGTGTTATCGGAAGCGCCCCAGGTCAGTCCTATAACAAAGGATCCAAGTACGTTTACGGTAAATGTTCCCCATGGCACATTAGAAAACTTACGTAGGTATTGATCGATCACAAATCGTGATGGCGCTCCAATCGCTGCGCCAAGAATTACGAAGGCAGTTTTCATCAACGCACCGCAATTACTTTACGAGCAATTGGCATAAGAATTGCGATTATTGCCAAGCTGGCAATCACGGTGATGCTTAAATACATCGCGCCACCGTCACTTGGTTCGAGAGTGAGTAGTGCTAGAGCAGAAAAAGTTGTTAAGCCTGCACAAAAACCTGGCAATAAAAAGTGGCGTTGGTTCGTGGTCCCACGGCGCTCCATTAAAACGTGCAAGAGCGTTGAGAGAGCAACACCTAAAAGGTTTGCAATCAATGTTGCATTGCGTGAATCGGTTAAAACTTCACCTATAGAAAAGCGAAGAAGTGAACCGAGTACTCCGCCAAGTGAGACCAATGAAATTGATCGCACAGTGACGGCTTGGCTCATGTATTAAACGATACCTTCGCGTTTGCGTATTTTTGTCCCTAACCAACGAACTGGATCGTATTTAACGTCTACCACGCGCTCTTTCATCGGAATAATCGCGTTATCTGTAATTCGGATGTGCTCTGGACATACTTCTGTACAGCACTTGGTGATGTTACACATTCCAAGTCCGTGTTCTTCTTGTGCTTTTTGCTTGCGGTTTTTAAGCATGTCCAGTGGATGCATATCTAGTTCGGCGATGCGGATAAAGAAGCGAGGTCCAGCAAATGATTTTTTATTCTCTTCGTGGTCACGGATCACGTGACATGTGTCTTGGCACAAGAAGCACTCAATACATTTACGGAACTCTTGGCTGCGTTCAACATCTATTTGTTCCATACGAGCCTCACCTGGCTTGAGATTTGCAGGTGGTTTATACGATGGAATTTCCATTGCTTTTCTGTAATTAAATGAGACATCAGTTACTAGATCTTTAATTACTGGAAATGCCCGCAGTGGTGTCACGGTAATTGTTTCTTCGTCACCGTAAGAAGCAACTTGTGTCATACATGCAAGGCGTGGTTTGCCATTGATTTCCATTGAACAAGAACCGCACTTGCCAGCCTTGCAATTCCAGCGGACGGCTAGGTCACCCATCTGTGTTGCTTGGACGCGGTGAATTACATCGAGGACTACTTCGCCCTCATTGGCTTCTACTGTGACATCTTGAAGTGCGCCACTATCTGCATCTCCGCGCCAAATACGCATCTTTAGTTTGCGTGCCATTAGCGTGCACCGCCTTTCGTGATTTCTTCAGGTGTCATGTATTTTTCTAATTCGTGAACATCAAATAAATCAAAGAGTTCTTTAGGTATTTCAGGAAGTGTTTGTTTGCGCACTGATACTTCTGTGCCATTAAAGGAAGCAATGTGATTAATTTGGCGCCATTTGTTATCTAATTGTGGGAAGTCATCACGTGTGTGACCACCACGAGACTCTTCTCGAGAGATTGCAGATTTTGCTGTGCTCTCTGCAACAAGCAACATGTTGTCCAAATCAAAGGCAAGGTGGAAACCAGGATTGAATTTGCGTCCACCAGCAACTGAAACATTCGCGCTGCGTTTTCTGATTTCAGCAATTTTTTCTATCGCTTCTTTAAGTTCAGAACCTGTACGAATAATTCCAACGAGGTTGTGTGTAATTTCTTGGAGCTCTGCGTGCAATGAGTATGAGTTTTCGCCTCCGCTACGTGAAAATGGCGCTTCAATGCGATCGCCTGCAGCTTTAATCGTTGCATCACTTACTGCAACTGGCTTTGCACTCTTTACATATTCAGCCGCGCCCATTCCTGCACGACGACCAAACACAAGTAGGTCTGAGAGTGAGTTACCACCAAGACGATTTGAACCGTGCATTCCACCAGCAACTTCTCCTGCTGCAAATAATCCGGGAACGCCAACTGCTGCTGCAGTATCTGGCTCTACTTCAACGCCACCCATAACGTAGTGACATGTTGGGCCAACTTCCATTGCTTCTTTTGTAATGTCAACGCCTGCTAATTCATAAAATTGGTGCCACATAGATGGCAAGCGCTTTTTAATTATTTCTGCACTTATGCGCTTGGAAACATCAAGGAACACCCCACCATGCTCTGTGCCGCGCCCTGCTTTAACTTCAGTGTTAATTGCTCGCGCTACTTCATCGCGGGGTAACAATTCTGGTGGTCGGCGGTTGTTATCTTGATCTGTGTACCAACGATCAGCTTCTTCTTCATTATCCGCGTACTTGTCTTTAAATACATCTGGGATGTACTTAAACATGAAGCGTTCGCCTTTGTTGTTGGTAAGAACTCCACCTTCACCGCGAACAGATTCGGTTACTAAAATTCCGCGAACAGATGGTGGCCAAACCATTCCTGTTGGGTGAAATTGTAAGAACTCCATGTCAACAAGATTTGCTCCAGCTTTGAGTGCGAGTGCGTGACCATCTCCTGTACCTTCCCAGGAGTTAGATGTAATTTTGAAAGTTTTACCAACGCCACCTGTTGCAATAATTACGGCAGGGGCTTCAAACAAAACTTCCGCACCAGTTTCACGCCAGTATCCATAAACACCGGCAATTTTTCCATCTTCTTTAAGGATTTCAGTAACAGTAAGTTCTGCAAAAACTTTGAGATGACTCTCCATTGATTGATACGTCTTGCCATCTTTTTGTTGCAAAGCAACGATGCGCTGTTGCATTGTGCGAATAAGTTCGAGGCCAGTGCGATCGCCTACGTGGGCAAGACGTGGATATTCGTGTCCACCAAAGTTACGCTGGCTTATTTTTCCTTCTGCGGTGCGATCAAAAAGAGCGCCCCATTGTTCAAGTTCCCAGACGCGATCTGGTGACTCTTTCGCGTGTAATTCAGCCATTCTGTAATGATTTAAGAACTTTCCACCGCGCATTGTGTCGCGAAAGTGAACCTGCCAATTGTCATTCTCATTAACGTTTCCCATTGATGCAGCAGCGCCACCTTCTGCCATAACAGTGTGAGCTTTGCCGAAGAGTGACTTACAGATAATTGCCACGCGCAACCCAGCTTCGCGAGCTTCTACAGCAGCACGTAATCCAGCGCCACCTGCGCCAATGACAACGACGTCATATGAATGGCGTTCAAGGTTTGTCATTTAATTAGCCGCTTTCATTTAGAAGAAGTAGAAGTTTGTCCAGGCGCCAGATGCGACAGCGCGTACGTATATATCTGCGAATGCAACTCCGAAGAGTGAAATCCATGCAAATGTTGGGTGCTTGTGATTAAGCACTGAAACCCATGACCACAACTTGTAGCGCACTGGGTGTTTTGAGAAATGCTTTAAACGTCCGCCGAGTGTGTGACGACATGTATGACATGACATTGAATAGAGCCAGAGCAGTGTTGCATTGAGTAATAGAACAAGAGTTCCGACGCTGAGGTGTCCCCAATATCCTTCTGCGTTTCTAAATGCAAGGATTGCATCGTACGTAAGTAGTACGTTAAAAATTAATCCAAAGTAAAAGAACCAGCGGTGACCATTTTGCAAAATTAGAGGAGCGCGGGTTTCGCCTGTGTACTTAGTGTGTGGTTCAGCAACTGCGCATGCAGGTGGCGACATCCAAAATGCACGGTAGTACGCCTTGCGATAGTAATAACAGGTCATTCGAAAGCCCAATGGGAAGATCAAAATGAATAGCGATGGTGAGATTCCGATACCAAAATACTCATTATTAAAAGGTTGACCAAGAAGTGATGAACCTTCGATGCAGCTAGTTGAAAGACAAGGAGAGTAAAAAGGGGAAACTAAAGGTTCTGCAAAATAGTATTTATTTTCAAATGCGCGAAATGTTGCATAAATTACAAAGCTTATTAATACGCCAAATGTGATTGCAGGCTGGAGCCACCATTTATCAGTGCGCAGTGTGCGCTCTTTGATCTTTGCTCGCGTTGGCGAGAAAACTCCTGACATCTACAACCCCTTTGGTCTTTAAAATTCAGAACTTTTATAGGGGTAAGTGTGCTCCGCCAATTGTTAAGTTGCTAGATGGAAGTACGTATATATAGGTATGAAGTCAGCCACAGATAAATAAGAGCGGAGGGCGTGGGATTTGAACCCACGAGGCTTTCACCTGCCGGTTTTCAAGACCGGTGCACTCGGCCGCTATGCGAGCCCTCCGCCGCGTAATCTACCCGAAGAATGCCATCACGAAAAATTGACCAATATTTAACGCTAGTTAACGAGAGGGAAGTTTCAATAACTCCTCAATAATGATTGCCACTCCATCATCTGTGTGTGGTTCTGCAATTGATTTAGCCGCCTTGTGAGCATCTGGATGCCCGTCAGCCATTGCATAAGATCGCCCACACCATTCGAGCATTGAAATGTCATTTGGATTATCGCCAAATGAAACACAATCTTCTGCACTAATTCCTAAACGTTCTGCCATTTTGGCAAGTGTTGCTCCTTTTGAAACTCCAATTGCTGAAATTTCTAAGAGTGAGTCGTGTGGATTTGAATGTGTGACAGTGACGAGATCTTTTAATTCCTTCGTTGCGATTGCCAACATTTCATCTGAAGACATTTCTTGTTCTGAACATCGGGCTAATAATTTAAGCGATGGCGATGTCATTATTTCTATGATGTCATCGACGCCAATATTGTCTAAACCGACATCCCAACGTGGGACATAACTCTTTTCGCGGTGAAAATAATTGTGTGCTTCAGATGCAAAGGAAATCTGCGGAATTACTTTGCGCAATCTCTTTACGGTTTCAATTTGTGCATCGACTGGGATGAGCCACTCTTCAATAACTTTTTGATTCTGTAAATCAAATAACTGTGCACCGTTTCCACAAATGGCTTTGCCGATTCCGAATGCTTCCTTAATTTCTGGCATCCAACGAGGTGGGCGACCTGTTACGAAAAATATTTCTATACCCATGTCGTGCGCTGTGCGAAAAGCATCAATGGTTCTTTGTGTTACTTCACCGTAGTGAGCAACGATTGTTCCATCTAAATCTGAAGCAATTAATTTGGGACGAAAACTCACACAAGCTCAAATCGTGAAGTACCAAGGAAAGGTTGTAGCGCCTTTGGAACATTAACGCTTCCATCTGCGTTTTGGTGGTTCTCAAGAATTGCAACAATCATGCGTGGAATTGCAACGAGTGTTCCATTAAGGGTGGCCACTGCTTTAGTTCCTTCACCATCTTTATAGCGAATGTTTAATCTGCGAGCCTGAAACTCTGTGCAGTTTGAGGTACTTGTTACTTCTCGATAAGCGTCTTGTGTCGGAATCCACGCTTCAATATCGAACTTGCGGTTGGCGCTAGATCCAAGGTCGCCCGATGCCACGTCAATTACACGAAACGGAATCTCCATTGCATTAAGGAAATCTTTTTCCCACTGTAATAAACGTTTGTGTTCTTCTTTTGCATCCTCTGGTTTGCAAAATGAAAACATTTCAACTTTATCAAATTGGTGCACACGAATAATTCCACGCGTATCTTTTCCGTATGTTCCTGCTTCTCGACGGAAACATGTTGAATAACCTGCATAACGAAGGGGTAATTTCTCTGCTGGCAAAATCTCATCCATGTGCATTGCGGCTAGCGGAACTTCACTTGTTCCGACTAAATACACTTCGTCGCGTTCAAGATGATAAACATTTTCTGCAGCCTGTCCCAGAAAACCTGTTCCTTCCATTGCTGCAGGATTTACAAGTACTGGAGGAATAACCGGAATAAAACCAGCTTTGGTCGCAGATGCAATCGCATAATTAACTAGAGCAAATTCGAGCAGTGCTCCTGTGCCAGTTAAGTAATAGGAACGTGAACCTGCAACTTTGGCTCCGCGTTCCGTATCAATAGCACCGAGTAATTTTCCAAGTTCAACGTGATCTTTTGGTTCAAAACCATCTTTTGTGAAATCACGTGGTGTACCAACGTGCTCGATAACTACAAAGTCTGCTTCCCCGCCAATTGGAGCATCTGGATCAAGAATGTTTGAAAGTTGCATTGCAACGACATTTGCTTGCGCTTCGATATCCGCGCGTTTGGAATCAGCAGCCTTTACTTTGTTTGCTAACTCTTTTGCATTCTCTAAAAGTGCTGTTTTTTCATCACCCTTAGCTGAGCCAACTGATTTTGAGAGCGTGTTTTGTTCGGCGCGTAATGTTTCAAATTCATTAATTGCCGCGCGACGAGTTTCATCGATTGCGAGTAATTGATCAACAATCGAAGTCTCTTCGCCGCGACCCTTTTGTGATGCACGAACCGCATCAGGATTTTCGCGAACAAACTTTATGTCAATCATTTCTCACTGCTTTCTCGTGGGTAAGAACCTAAGAATCTAATTTCGTCACAAATTTCACGTAAGCCATCGAGTGCTTGCGATACTGATGGATCATTGACGTGACCTTCTGCATCAATAATAAAGTGATAATCACCTAATACCCGTCCAGTTGGACGACTTTGAATGAAAGTTAGGTTTACGTCACGCTTGGCAAATTCAGTCAAAATTTCTAGGAGCGCACCTGCATGATCGATATCAATATAAAGCGCAAGTGAGGTGCGATCTCTGCCTGTTGGTGTCGATAGCGCACCTGGTTTTGAGACCAGAACAAATCGCGTGACAGCTCCGTTGTTATCGCCAATATTTTTTGCAACGACTTCAAGGCCGTAATGTTCGGCGGCAATCTCAGCGGCAATGGCCGCATCGAATTCTCCCCGTGCAATTGCTTCTGCGGCAGCCGCTGTAGATGCTGTTGGAATGATTTCGGCGTTTGGATAATTCTTTGCAATAAATGCTCGACATTGCGCTTCTGCATGTGGGTGGGTTGCTATCCGATTAATTTTTTGCACACCCGGTTTGCTCATTAATGAAAAAGAGACCGGAAGCGTTACCTCGCCAGCGATAACAAGTGGTTCTCCTGTTGCCAACTCATCGAGTGTGCGTGCAACAACACCTTCGACAGAGTTTTCAATTGGAACCAGTGCAAAGTCAGCCTTGCCTTCGCGCACAGCGATGAGCGCAGCTGTAACGTTTGCATAAGGAATCAGAACATCAGATGCATTAGTAATTTTCTTGAGTGCAGCCTCGGTGAAGGTACCTACTGGACCAAGGTATGCATATGTACTCACTGGCTAAGAATAGCCGAGTACCGAGCGTGCATGCGCCGGACGATTAGTCATAACGACATCCACGCCAACGCTTTCGCAATATTGAAGATCTTCCGCTGAATCTACAGTCCATACATACAACTCTTTTCCTGAATTCTTAATTTCTCTCGCTAATTCTGGAGACCTTTTAATCATTTCAACACTTGGTCCGATTGCCTGTGCCGATGTAAATCGACGAGTGATTCGCTGATTGCTTTCATGTAACAACATCACTGTTCTAATTTTTGGATTCATTTTTTTTATTTTCTCAACCGCAAACCATGAGAATGACATAATCGAAATATCAATTCCACATTTTTCTATGGCACTTTTTCTTTTGTTTAGCTCTGCGACCACCAGCTCTTCAACGCGATTGCCTGATGGAACGGGATGTTTAATTTCTAGTGCTAAAGATTTCTGGTTTTCAATAGCTAAATCAAATAATTCATTGAGCGTCATCGTTGCCCCATAAATCTGCTTTATTTCTGCGTACGTTTTATTGGCAATTACTGCTGCGCTGTTGGCTTCACGCTTCATATTTGCGTCGTGCCATAAAATTGGAATTTCGTCTTTTGTTATTCGAATATCACATTCAAAACCAATTGCGCCTTGTTCTATTGCCCCAAGATAGGCAGCCATTGTGTGTTCGGGAAAATCTGCTGATGCACCTCTGTGCGCGTAGATCTTCATCTTCTTATTATTACGTAATCCAGCCATTAGGCTAGGTGGTATGAGTAAGAGTTATTTTGCGGTCTCTGCGCGTAGTGCAATTGGTTTAGCGCGCAGTGGCAATGAAGATTCTGCGCTGACTAGTTCTTCCTTCTTGGCTGTTGCTGATGGGATGGGTGGACATGCTGGCGGAGAAGTTGCTTCACGAATTGCAATTAAAACTCTCTCAACGATGATTCCTGTTTTAACAACAGCTGATATTGATACCGATTCAGTAGAAGATTTATTGCTTAACTCATTACATACAATTGATGGAGAAATTTCACGTATTGCTAGCGATGAAATTGAGTTACGCGGAATGGGCACGACTTTGACTGCGTTGTTAATTCGAGATGGGCGTGTAGCACTTCTCCATGTTGGTGATTCACGTTGTTATCGCCTTCGTGGAAATACTTTCGAACAACTCACACACGATCACACGGTATTGCAAGAGCTTTTAGATTCTGGGGCCATTTCTATGTCTGAAGCGCACGATCATCCACAACGGTCAATGCTGACGCAAGTATTAATGGGAGAAGGATCTATCGCCCCAGTTCTCATGGTTTATGAAGTAAATTCTAAGGATCGCTTTCTACTCTGTAGTGATGGGTTATCTAGTGTTTTAACGGAGAAAGAAATTAAATCATTACTGAAAAAATCTAATCGCAATGAAGCTGTTGAGGCACTTATTGAAGCCACATACGTCAATGGTGCGCCGGATAATGTCACTGTTGTTGTTGCTGATGTCATCGAGACTGAAGAGCACGCTGTTGAATTAATAGGAGCGGCGCTATGACGCTACTTGGTGGTCGTTACACGGTTGGAGAAATGATTGGTACTGGCGGTATGGCCGATGTTTATATCGCCCAAGACGAAAGACTTGCTAGACAGGTTGCTGTAAAGATATTACGCAGCGATCTTGCTAAAGATCCATCATTTGTTTCACGATTTAGAAAAGAAGCATTCGCTGCTGCTGGTTTGAATCATCCTGGAATTGTTGCTGTGTATGACTCCGGTGAAGACCCAGCGCCATACATTGTTATGGAATTAGTCTCTGGCCACACATTGCGCGAATTAATTCATCGCGGTGAAAGAATTCCGCTTGATCGAGCACTTGAAATTGGTGAAGGAATTCTTGCGGCTCTTGAGTATTCACATGAACGCGGAATTGTTCACCGTGACATTAAACCTGCAAACATCATGATCACTGAGATGGGCGATGTAAAGGTGATGGACTTCGGTATCGCACGAGCAATGGATGATTTCGGCGCAACTTTGACTAGTACATGGAACATTGTTGGCACTGCGCAATATCTATCTCCCGAACAAGCAATGGGTGATACCGCAGATGCGCGCAGTGATATCTACTCAACTGGTTGTTTATTATTTGAAGTCCTCACTGGACGTCCGCCATTTACTGGAGACACACCTGTATCTATTGCATACCAACATGTTTCCGGTGAATTACCTAAGCCATCATCTATTCAACCAACGCTTCCTGATGATGTTGATGTGCTGCTCGCTGTTGCGTTGGCTAAAAAACCTCAAGATCGCTATCAATCCGCTGGATTAATGTTTGATGATGTACATCGTGTGCGCACTGGTCAAGCTGTCACAACAAAGATTGCACGCACAAAGATTTCTCGCCGCACGGTTTTAACTTCTACTCTGGCCCTTGTTTTAACTCTTACCGTTGCAATTGGTGGGGTTTTCTTATCTCGCTCAGAGCCTTCAGTTGGCGCAGATGGAATCCCAAACGTGGTTGGTCTCTCAGAAATTGCAGCACAAGCGCTGTTAACTAATTACACAGTCACAATCCAACGAGCCCACGATTCGAGAATTCCAAAAGATCGAGTAGCTAGCCAATTCCCACTCGCAACTACGAGAGCTGCTAAAGGTTCTGGTGTCATCATCACTATTTCAGATGGGCCAGGAGATGCGATTATTCCTACCGACCTCATAGGTTTATCACTGATTGATGCGCGTAATTCATTAGCCGCAGTTGGATTGCTAATCTCATCTACACAAGCCGTGCCATCTGATCGAACACAAGGCACTGTATTAAAAGTTTCTCCAGAACCTGGTTCAACAATTTCTGCAGGTAGTGGAGTTGTATTACAAATTGCTAGCGGTGAAGTTGAAGTGCCATCACTAATTGGTGTTGATGCGATTCAAGCTAAAACTTTATTAGTACAAGCTGGATTCTTGGTGCGAGAGGTAGCAGCTTTTGATTCTAACCAACCAGTTGGTGTTGTTATTAGACAAGCTCCAGATCCAGGAAGTACGCAAACAATTGGTCAGCCTGTGACAATTACAATTAATACAGCGCCGTAATCAGCCATTAATTACAGGTCTTAGTCCAACTGCTTTACTCTGTGCGTTCTTGTCTCCACATTGTGTTAGCCAATTAGCAAGTAATTTATGTCCGTGTTCTGTGAGTACAGACTCAGGATGAAATTGCACGCCTTCTATAGGAAGTGTTTTGTGACGCAAAGACATAACCACACCAGATTCTGTACGACCTGTAATTTCTAATTGATCACCGATAGTGCCTGGTTCAACCGCAAGTGAGTGATAGCGAGTTGCAATAAATGGTGAAGGTAAGTTTTTTAATACTCCGGCGCCTTCGTGAATTACTTGAGAAGTTTTTCCATGCAACAACTCAGGTGCACGTGAAACAGTTGCACCGAATGCAACACCAATTGCTTGGTGTCCAAGACAGACCCCAAAGAGTGGGATTTCTTTTTCAGCGCAGTAATTAATCATGTCGATACTGACACCAGCTTTTTCTGGGGTGCCGGGCCCTGGTGAAATAAGCACGCCGTCATACTTACTTGCTTCATTGGCTGTGACTTCGTCGTTGCGCACAACGGTGCACTCAGCCCCAAGTTGGCCTAGGTATTGCACCAAGTTAAAAACAAAGGAGTCGTAGTTATCTACAACGAGGATCTTGGTAGCCATGTGCCAATTATGAAGGTTTCGGTGTAACCTCGCCTCATGCCAAAATCAAAACTCCGTAAGAAGGTTCAAGCGGCGCACGCCCACGAGCAAGACGTCGTCGATCACGCACCTGCTACTGCAGAAAGCCCTAAGTGGTTAGCCCCCGTCATGGTTGCGGCCTTTCTTATCGGCCTCTTCTGGATCGTTGTCTTCTATGTAACTCAAACTAGCTATCCAATCCCACGCATTGGTGCTTGGAACATGGTTATCGGATTTGGTTTTATTGGATTTGGATTTACCCTCGCCACTAAATGGCGCTAATTACACGGTTGTAATTCAATCCACACAGTGGATAACTTCTGTGGATAACTAGCGGCGCTTTGGAAGCGTTGCTGCAGCTGCAATTGAGCCGCCGATCAATCCACCCAAATGTGCGCGCCAGTCAACGCCACCAATAACAAATCCCATAGCAAAGTTAATACCAACAATGACGGCAATGCTTTTGATTTCTAGGCCGTACCTCTTGCTGACAACTGCAAATGCTCCAAATAATCCGAAGACTGCCCCTGATACACCCACTGAGTATTGGTACGGTGTTGCAAGGTAGGACGAAAGTAGTGATCCACTAATCAAGGAAACAAAGAAAATAACTAGGAATTTTGATTTACCAAATGCGTTTTCAACTGGATTGCCAAGTGCCATGAGTGCATACAAATTAAATGCGAGGTGAAAGATTCCACCATGAACAAGTGCGACCGTCAGTATTCGATACCACTCACCAGTTGCCATTAAATAATCAAAGTTGGGAAGTGCAAAACGATTTGTTAAACCACCAACAACAAGGTTGTAAAGATATGCAGCAGCAATAACTGTAATTAGAGTTGTTGTTGCAGAGCGCTTCAATGAAGCCATAAATTAACTAACTGTGACGCTATTAATTGTGATTGGCGTTGATGGTTTATCTTGAGCGCCAGTCTTTGCTTTACCGATTGCGTCAACAACACCTTGGCTGGCTGCATCTTTTACTTCACCAAAGATTGAGTGTTTGCGATTAAGCCATGTTGTTGGTGCCACAGTAATAAAGAATTGTGAACCATTTGTTCCTGGTCCTGAGTTAGCCATCGCAAGAATGTATGGGCGATCAAATGTTAATTCGCCATGGAATTCATCTGCAAAGCGATAACCAGGTCCGCCAGTTCCTTGACCAAGTGGATCTCCACCTTGAATCATGAAGCCGTCGATGACGCGGTGAAAAATTGTTCCATCGTAAAGATTGGCACTTGTTTTTTCGCCAGTGCGTGGGTCTGTCCACTCGCGTGCACCAGTTGC
>CAFBMS010000019.1_pt1 | contig 17326 bp, 12 predicted proteins | sample 7269031 | NCBI WGS metagenome assembly CAFBMS01 (sample SAMEA6814072, study PRJEB35770) | uncultured Candidatus Planktophila sp. | biome: Freshwater; feature: Freshwater reservoir; material: water | place: Czech Republic | collected 2017-05-23 | depth 30m m
AATTTCTTGTGGTGTGTACTTCTTGCCATCAATATCCATGTTCCAAGAAGTACCCATGTGGCGCTTTACTGAACGAATTGTTCGGTCCACATTTGTTACAGACTGGCGCTTGGCGACCTCACCGACGAGAACTTCGCCGTTCTTTGCGAATGCGACGCTCGAGGGGGTTGTGCGGGCGCCTTCAGCAGTAGCGATGACGGTGGGTTCTCCACCTTCAAGTACGGAAACGCAGCTATTTGTCGTTCCGAGGTCAATTCCAACTGCTCTAGCCATTTTTGTCTTGCTCCTTTTAGTTATCCCTCTGGGGGTTTTGCTTAAACCTGAGTCGAACTATACCCAAAAGATTGAGTCGAGTCGACTCAGGTTTCTCACTCTGGTTAACAGAGCAGTGGTCCGACTTATTCCCGAGCCGAGACCTAAGATTTGCCCATGAACCTCGCCTTAGCAGCCATCGCATACGGAATTACCGTTGCCGCCCTCGTCCTTCTGGCCATTCGCGTCCGCCAATTAATTGCGGTCTATAAGAAAGGCCAACCAGATCCAACTCGTTCTGGTGATCGCGGTGCGCGACTTAAGAACATGCTTACTGAAGTTCTAGGTCACACGAAGATGCTGAATTTTACTGCGACAGGAATTGCACACTGGTTTGTGATGATTGGTTTTGGTGCGCTATTCGGAACTTTAATTACGGCGTACGGACAAATTCTTAATCCAGATTTTGCATTGCCATTTATTGGTCACTTCGCACCGTATGAATTGTTTACTGAATTTATTGGTTGGGCTACCGGAATCGGAATTGTCACACTTATTGGTATTCGACAAGTAACACGAATTAAGAAGAGTGGTCGCACATCTCGTTTCTTTGGTTCTGGAATGAAGAAGGCGTATTACGTAGAAGCCACAATTCTGGTAATTGTTTTCTGCGTTACTGCACTGCGCGGTTTAGAAGGTGCGCTTTCTGAGTACACATCATGGAACTGGCACTATGCGGTGACCTGGCCAATTGCTTCTTTATTTAAAACAATGTCACTCTCACAACTTCACACGTGGGTTTCAATTGTTGCGACAATCAAAATTGTTGTTTCCATGACTTGGTTTATTGTGATTGCATCAAATCTAACAATGGGCGTTGCTTGGCACCGCTTCTTGGCGTTCTTTAATATTTATTACAAGCGCAATGCAAGTGGCGCGCATTCACTCGGAAACTTGCCTGATCTACTCTCACATGGCAAGCCAGTTAACTTCGAAGATCCAGCAGATGATGATGTATTTGGACTTGGTACACGTGGTGACATCACGTGGAAGGGTTTGCTGGATATGACCAGCTGTACCGAATGCGGTCGCTGCCAATCACAGTGTCCTGCTTGGCACACTGATAAACCACTATCGCCAAAACTTTTAATCATGGCAATGCGCGATCACGCATTTGCTAAGACAGTTGAAACAGAGAACATGGTTGGCGAAAACGCGCCAATTTCTCTAGATGTTTTGTGGTCTTGCACAACATGCGGTGCGTGCGTAAACGAGTGCCCAGTAGATATCGAACACATCGATCACATCGTCAATATGCGCCGTTTCCAAGTACTTGTTGAATCAGAGTTTCCTTCACAACTTAACGGCACATTCCGCAATCTTGAAACAGCCGGAAACCCGTGGGGATCAAATAAAAATGATCGCGAAGGTTGGATCTCTGAAATGGATTTCCCAATTCGAGTTGTTGAAGGAACATTGCCAGAAGATGTTGAGTACCTGTTCTGGGTTGGTTGTGCAGGCGCATATGAAGAGCGAGCAAAGAAGACGACGAAGGCAGTTGCAGAGTTATTGCACATTGCAGATGTTAACTTTGCTGTTCTTGGAAAGCGCGAAACGTGCACGGGTGATCCTGCTCGTCGCGCCGGAAACGAATTCTTGTATCAAATCTTGTCTAAGGAAAATATCGATACATTTACACAAGTATTTGAAACTCGTAAAGATAAGGGCACAAAGAAAGTTGTTGTTACATGCCCTCACTGCTTTACAACTATTGGCCGCGATTATGCACAGAGTGGTTACGAATTACAGGTTGTTCACCACACACAGTTGCTCAACCAACTTGTACGCGAAGGTCGCTTGATTCCAATTAATAAATCTGAGAAGTCTTTGACCTATCACGATCCATGTTACTTAGGTCGTCACAACCAGGTATTTGAAGCGCCTCGTGAATTGCTTAATGCAACTGGTGTGACGATTACTGAAATGCCTCGAAACCAAGAACGATCATTTTGTTGCGGTGCCGGTGGTGGCCGCATGTGGATGGAAGAAAAACTTGGCACACAAATTAACCTCAACCGCGTTGATGAAGCACTGGCAACCGGTGTTGAAGAAGTTGCAGTTGCGTGCCCGTTCTGTCGCGTAATGGTTACAGATGGTGTTGCAGCGCGGGAATCACAAGTACAGGTATTAGATGTTGCTCAAGCTTTATTGCGCGCAGTAAAACCTAACGCTTAATTACTTGATTTTTGAGCGGTAATTAGTTGGTGATAAGTTTTTTCGTACTCATCCACTGACTTTTCCATCGAAAATAGTCTCTGCGCTCGTTTTTTCGCTTCGCTCCCTAATTTGCTACGTAATTCTTCATCATTCAGTAACTCTTCGATTGCCTGTGCTAAAGAATTTGAATCTCCTGGGGTAACGACAAGTCCAGATACACGATCTTTAACAATCTCGGGTAAGGCTCCTATTCGACTTACTATGACTGCAGCACCTGCCATCGAAGCCTCTGCTGCAATTAAACCGAAGGCTTCTCCCAGCATTGATGGCATTATAAAAATACATTCTGAAGATAAATACTCATTTAACTCAATTTGTGAGAGCCAACCTGTAAATACAACCTGTGATCCAATCTCAGAAGTGTTTGCGTACTGCTGAAGAAATTCCCTAGCCACGCCTTCGCCAGCAATAAATAATGTGATATTTGGATAATTCTTACAAATTTTTGACCAAGCATTAAGAAGTACCACAGCACCTTTGTGTTCATTTAGCTCAGCTGCAAATAGCAGGTGCAGCTTTATCTTGCCCGTAGGTGACGGCGGAAGTTTTTCTGGAACACCATTATAAATAATCTTGAAATTTTCTCGAAGTTCTTCGTTCATGCCCTCGAAAAATCCATCGATGTATTCGCTGGGTGAAACTATGCGATCGATTTGCTTGAGTAGTTCACCGGTTACTTGCCATGCTAATGCGCGTTTCAAGGTTTCTAAATCATGAATTGTGCAAATCGTAAGGGTGCCGGTGTCTTTCCGGTTAAGAAAAAGTTTGAGATAAACAATTTCGCGGGATACAAGATTATGTATATGGATAATGTCGGGATTAAATTCTTGAATTGCCTCGACAGTTCTTCCAAACTTTACACCTGCTTCTGAATCCAAATTTGTTGCATTTAGATTTAGGCGAATAACTCTGACTAAATTGTTGGAGAGCTCTCTACGTGTTTTTTCATCTGTAGTCTTATTTGTAATAATCGCAACATCGTGACCACGTTTGACCAAATCTTGGGCAAGACGTTCAATAAAGATCGATTGACCGCCAACACCAGCAGAGTAAGGCACTGCCCAATGCAAAATTCTCATACGAGGACACCTCTCATGTCAGCCTTGAAACCCATTAAATCTCGGTAATCTTCATCATGATCTTTTTTCCATTGTGGGGATTAACAGATTCTAACAGCGTCGAGGTTTTAACTTTTGAGCACCAATAAAATCAAAATTGGCGTCGATGTCACGGGCTTAATTTTCCATAATCAGGTGACTGGCATTGAGCGTGTTATTGTCGAAACAAATAAATATTTATTAAAAATTTTAGATCCTCAAATTTACGAAATACATCCTTTCACCACTGCTCCTGAGCGTGAAGGAAATACGCAAATTCATCCGTACTTGCTTTCAGATCCAGTTTTCACTAAACCCATGATAGATCTTCATGAATGCCATATCTTGTTTTTCGGTGGCATAAATCTGAATATTCCATTTAAAGAGTTACTGAATTTTAAGCAGAATAAGAATTTAAAGATTCTTACAATTGTGCATGATATCTTGCCTCTTACTCATCCAGAATGGTTTCAACTCCCACCAACAAGTACTGAACATCCAAGAAAAATATCGTCTAAAAACTATTTCCAAGTTTATCTTCAAGCAATGTTTGCACTGTCTAATCAAGTAGTTCTCGTCTCTGAACATGTCAAGAATGAGATTTACCAGCTTGGATGGAATTTGAAACCAAATATTGCAGTTGTACCACTTGGTACTTTTGCCAGCAACAACGCAGCTGCTAAACCGTCACCTAATGGTCTCCACAGTGTGTATGTCTCCACAATTACTCCGAGAAAAGGACATGAAGAGTTACTTGCCGCCTTCGATTTATTGTGGAATGAAGGATTTGATATTACTTTGACGCTCATTGGTTATGCATCATGGGGGGTTGAAAGTTTTCTCAAGAAGATTGAAACCCATCCCATGAAAGATAAGAAGCTTTTTTGGAAATCGCACTTAGTTGATTGGCAAGTTGATGAAATTTATGCCTCTACGGATATTGCCTTCTCCGTATCGGAAGGTGAAGGTTTTGGGCTGCCTTTGGAAGAGGGGTTGAGTAAAGGGTTAAAAGTTATTGCTCGAGATATCCCTGTGTTTCGAGAAAGAGATTATCCGAATCTTTACTTTTTCAAGGGGGCTGCCCAAGAATTAAGTGAGAAAATTAGAGAAGTTTCAGTTTTGCCAACAAAACCGCTTGGGCCCAATGAAATTAGGACCATGGAAAGCTTTGCAAATGAAGTTGCTCAACTTATAAAATTGTTATAGTTTTCTATGACCAAAACGAATCATTTGAATTTAGAAATCAACTCTGGTGGAATTTCCTTCGAGCGACTCGATGGTGAAGTCGTTATTATTTCATTCGAAACAGGAAAATATTTTAATTCAAACAACTCTGCGGCAGATATTTTTCATCTGATTGAGAACGGTGTTCCCCAAATTTCTTGGTCAGGAATTTTCTCGTCATATTTCACTGGATTTAATGACACAGATTCTGGGATAGAAGAATTCTTGTCGATGGCCATTGAAGAGAAATTGCTTTTAATCACTGATACGTCTCAGCTTAATCACATTGATCTACCAAATGATTATTTGCGTAAAGAGTGGGTTAAGCCAGCGTTAGTAGTTTTTGATGATCTGGCCGATCTTCTTTTAATTGATCCTATCCACGATACGAGCACAAGCGGTTGGCCAACGCAAAAAAATGAGTAGTGCACAAGTCCACAATTTTGCACAATCTTTTTTAAATTCGTCAAAAACCTATTCTGAAAAGTTTTCACAAAGTTTTATCAGTATTCTTGGCAAAGAAGCCGTAAAAGTAAGTGCTAATTTGGATAGCTCAGTAGGGCAATTGGTTGAAAAATCTTTGATTCACAGCAGTGAAATAGTCCCAAAATTTACTCTGGAAATTTGGCGTAGCGAAGATCAAATTCAGCTTCCGGACTTATCGTGGGCCAAAGATTTCTTGGGCAGTGACCGCTTACTTCCATGCGAGATTACAAAACCCTACAAAATCGCATTTGATAGATCTCAGGGGCTTATTTACTTCTATGATCCCATTTCCAAACATGCTTCTGTTTGGGTTGATAGCGACGGAGATATTTCTCTAGCCTCATTCATCACACCGTTTCGTATGATTTTTAGTTGGATGGCAGAATCTTTCGGTGGGGAAATTATTCATGCTTCAGCGATTTCTCGCGACAAAAAGGGGCTAATAATCAATGGGCCATCCGGGAGTGGTAAATCAACCTTGGCACTGCTCTGCGCCCAAGGTGGCTACAACATGCTTGCAGATGACGTAGTTCTCTTTTCTGATGGTCTAGTTTCAGCGATTTTCAACTATGCAAAGATTGATCCGAGAACCAACCCTCTCGATGTTTCAAATATCAATACTTTTCAAGTAGAGCATTCGTCTAATGCAAAGAAAATATTTCATTTAAATCAATTCCATGAAAATTTCTATAATTCAGTTACTGCGCATGCGATTATTTTCCCAATATTTGCACATATGAATCACTATGAACGAATTAGCTCGAAGATAGCTCTTAAAATCTTGGCACCGAACTGCTTGCGAGAATTAATGGGTGGATCCTCTATAAACCTCAAGCAACTCTCGCATATAGTCCAAAGTATTCCTTCTTATAGAGTTGCAGTTTCTACTGATAATGAGAAGAATCTAAACTCAATAAATCAAATTTTGTCGGAGCTTTCGTGAGTAATTCATACGCACTATTAATGACCGTAAAGAATGCAGAAAAATATTTGGCTGAAACGCTAGATAGTGTATTTGCCCAAACTTTATTGCCCCAAGAAATTCGGATAGTTGATGACAATTCGACGGATAGTACTTTAGAAATCATTGAATCTTATGGGCCAAGAATTGTTGTGACAAAAAATGCTAATGCTGGAATGGCCGAAACTTACAATCTAGCAATCCCATTGGTGAAGACAGAATTTATAGCGTTTCTTGATGGTGATGATTTATGGTTACCTGATAAAGCTAAGCGACAGATCGATTTCTTGGTTGAAAATCCTCAATACGACGTTGTGTGTTCATCTGTTTTAAACTTTAGAAAGTTAAATGAGAAAGATATTGCTTACGAGGCATCGCGTGAATTTGGACCCAGCCGACTTTTTACTGCCTCGACATTTCGAAAAGAATCCTTTGATAAATTCGGCTTACTCGATACATCGGTTGGACATTTTGGTTGGTTGTATGAATGGTGGAGTAGAGCGAATGAACAAGGCATCAAATGCGGTGAAATCGAAGAAGTGCTCTTTCACCGAAGAATTCACGATTCAAATAGTTGGGTGCGCGATCGGGAATTAGGCAACAAAACAATAATTGAGATAGCTAGACGAAACATAGAGCGAAGAAAGAATGGATAGTTCTAAACAACAATTAGCGTTGGCAGCGGCATTGCTTCCATCTGATCAAGCCAAAATTAAATGGGATTGCCTTCGTGAAATTTCAACTATTGAAGAATTAGATCATTCAGTCACAAGAATTTTGCCCTCCGTCTATAGGAATTTAAAGGATTTTTTGACTGGAAATGACCTGCTTAAGCTTCGTGGTTCTGCAAAGCATACATGGGCGAAAAATTCTGAGTTTTTGAATCAACTTAAACCGCTTATTGAAACACTTAACAACAACTCCATAAGTTATCGAGTTCTCAAGGGTGGAGCAATAAATCTTTTGTACCCTCCCGCGAATTTCCGAATTATGGGAGACATAGACCTTCTAATTTCACGGAAAGATTTAGGCCGGGTACAAGAAATTCTTGAGCAATGTGATTTTACGCCAAAATTTTCTTATTCCTGCCCGCACACCGATAAAAAGATTAGAAAATTGGAGTTGGATTACTCCCATAAAGGTTCCTTGGAAATTGATCTTCACGTTGCGGAAGATAGAGCTCCTAGATCCCTTTTTAAATCAATGATGACGAGGCCTCCTCGTGTTGTTTATTTTTCAGGAACTCCTGTAAGTATTCCTGATGATGATTTGTTGATTGCTCACTCGCTAATTCATGGCTCACTAAATGTAGATAGCAGTGACCGAGCACAGACAATCCTGGATGTTTTCTTGCTTCTTAAGAATTCAAATATTCAGAAAGTCACCGCGACGGTCCAAAGTTTGAGGATAGATAAAATCCTTGAGTCCTATTATTCTACGGTAGAAAATATCTTTGAAAAAACTGACAAGCAAAAAGTAACAAAAAAGAAAAACTATTTTCTTCAATTGTATTTTCTTTTATCAAATGTCAACTTCAGTTTTAATAAATTATCTAAAATTCTTAGGGCGGTTAAATATCGAAGTCCAAGTCCCCGCTATCTAGTCAAAATCCTTAGGTATTTCAATGGTAAATCTCTTCTGTATGTACTCTGGTTATATACGGGAATGATCAGGCCTGTCGAAAGATTTGTGGTAAAAAGATTGGGGGGGTTTGTGGCTCTGACAATTCCAACCTCAAGCGTGGAATCGAAGCCAAAGAGTCCGACATATCGTTGGACAAATGATTGGCGATTTTCATTCAATAATTTAGCTGGACATAGTCGCCACATTATTCTCTTTAATTCTGTGGCGTTTAAGAGCCAAAGTTTCCTCGTCTTTGCCAACGGTAAATTAATTGGCGTAACCGCAAAGAATGATTTATCTCAATTTAAGTTCGATTTTCATGAGCCCGCAAAGCAAATAGAAATTTCTCTTCGGCTTCCGCTTTCTGGTTGTAAAAAATGTGCCCTAGCTTTGAGTGACCTGGGTGTTAAGTTTCTCGAAGTTTAATTACTTAATTTGCGAGCGGTGAAAGTTCTTAAATGAACGACTCGCTGTTGGTCCGCGTTGTCCTTGATAACGAGAACCGTACTTTTCTGATCCATAGGGATGTTCTGCAGGTGATGACAACTTAATCAAACAGAGTTGGCCGATTTTCATTCCCGGAAATAATTTGACGGGCAAGTTTGCAACATTAGAAAGCTCAAGAGTGATGTGTCCGGAAAATCCTGGATCAATAAATCCTGCAGTTGAGTGCGTAAGTAAACCGAGGCGACCAAGGGAAGACTTTCCTTCGAGCCGTCCTGCGATGTCATCTGGCAGAGTAATTACTTCATAGGTGCTTGCAAGAACGAATTCACCTGGGTGCAAAATAAATGGTTCATCACCTTCGGCAATTACTTCGCGAGTTAACTCTGCTTGCTCAGTTGATGGATCGATGACTGAATACTTATGGTTTTCAAATACTCGGAAGAACTTATCTAAGCGAACATCCACGGAGGATGGCTGGATCATGGCTTCTTCGAATGGCTCAACACCGACTCGGTTGGCTGCTATTTCTGCGCGAATATCGCGATCACTTAAAAGCACGAGCGGACTCTACCAATTTGAGGCTCAACAAACTTGCATAAGTTACTGGCGGGTAGCACAATTTCCCCATGAGTCATTACACGGCCAATCTGCGCGATATTGAGTTCTGCCTCTTTGACCTCTTAGGAGCAGAGAAAATTCTAGGAACTTCTGTCTTCTCAGAGCTCGATCGCGAAACAACGATGGGCATGTTAGATGAGATGAAGCGTTTAACTGAAAATGATCTCGCTGCATCTTTCGTTGATGGTGATCGCATAGGAACAGATTTCAATAAGGAAACTGGCAATGTAAAACTTCCTGAAAGTTTTAAGAAGTCTTATAAGTCATACATTGACGGCGAATGGTGGCGCATTGATACTCCAGTGCCACTGGGTGGAACAAAGATTCCAGCATCCGTACGTTGGGCAATTGCGGAAATGGTTTTGGGTTCCAACCCATCGATTCATATTTATGCATCCGGTTACGCGTTTGCACACGTTGCATTTATGTTAGGTACAGAAGAACAAAAACACTTTGCCAAGTTAATGGTTGATCGCCACTGGGGCGCAACAATGCAATTAACAGAACCAGATGCTGGTTCAGATGTTGGTGCCGGCCGCACCAAAGCAGTACAACAAAGCGATGGCACGTGGCATATCACCGGTACAAAGCGCTACATCACATCCGGTGACGCCGACATCTTTGAAAACATTATGCACTTCGTTTTAGCACGACGCGAAGGTGGCGGACCAGGAACAAAGGGTCTCTCGCTCTTTTTAATTCCTAAGTTTATGTTTGATCACAAAACTGGTGATCTTGGAAAACGCAATGGTGTTTACGTAACAGGTGTAGAACACAAGATGGGATTAAATGTTTCTGCAACGTGTGAAGTAAATCTGGGTGAAAAAGAACCGGCCGTAGGTTATCTACTCGGTGATGTGCACGAAGGTATTGCACAGATGTTTAAGGTCATCGAATTCGCTCGCATGATGGTTGGTACAAAAGCTATTGCGACGCTCTCTGCTGGTTATAAGCAAGCACTCGCATATGCAAAGGTCCGCGTGCAGGGTGGCGACATGAAGGTCATGAACGACAAAGCAAGCCCTCGTGTCACAATTATTAAGCATCCAGATGTACGTCGGTCATTGATGGTGCAAAAGTCTTATTCAGAAGGTATGCGCGCACTTGTTCTATACACCGCATCAATTCAAGATGAAATTGAGTTAGCGCGCGAAGCGGGCAACGTGGATCGACTTAAGGATATGGAAGCGCTCAATGATCTTCTGCTCCCTGTTGTTAAGGGATATGGATCTGAAAAATCTTGGACACTTCTCGGCACGGAATCCCTACAAACATTTGGTGGTGCCGGTTTCACGAAGGATTGGCCGCTAGAACAATACGTGCGCGATGCAAAGATCGACACCTTGTATGAGGGCACAACTGCTATTCAGGGTCTTGATTTCTTCTTCCGTAAAGTTGTTAAAGATGGTGGACGCGCACTTGGTCTGCTTGGAAAAGAAATTGCAGAGTATGCACAAAAAGGTGGCGCGCATCCAGAAGAGAAAGCAGCACTGCTTAAAGCTGTTGGCGATCTCAACGCAATCGTGGGAGTACTAGTTGGCCATGCGATGGCTTCACAAGAGTCTCCTGCAGAGATTTATAAGGTTGGCCTAAACACGTCTCGTTGCCTCATGGCTGTCGGCGACATCATCACGGCATGGTTGTTGCTTCGCCAAGCAGATATCTCTGCGGATAAGTTAAAGGGTGATGCAGGCAAAGATAAAGACTTCTTTACAGGAAAAATCGCGTCCGCAAAGTTTTTCTGCCTCAATTACTTGCCACACATCGCCGCTGATCGCGCAATTGTTGAAGGAACTGACGCTGCAATCATGGAGATTCCAGAAAGCGCCTTCTAATCCGTTAGCCTTGCCTGATGTTCACACGTCATAAAGGTGAAGTTTTTTTAATTATCGGAGCAACCGCATTTGCTCTTAACGGCATCGTTGCCAAGATGGTTATGCAAAACGGACTCTCCGAATGGCGAATGTTGCAAGTTCGAACCGGTGGCGCTTTTATTGTGTTGTTGGCATACGTTCTACTAACTAATTACAAATCACTCAAAGTAAAAGTTAGTGAGTTGCCGCTATTAATTACTTATAGCGTTGTTGGCTTTGCTCTTGTCCAATTTGGATACTTCATAGCAATCTCACGCATGCACGTATCTATGGCCCTGATTATTGAATTCACGGCACCGATTTGGATTGTTCTTTGGATTAAATATGTCCGCAAATCTTATGTACCAAAAGATATGTGGATCGCAGTCTCACTCGCTTTCGTTGGAATGCTCTTGCTTGCACAAGTGTGGGAGGGAATGACACTTGACACCATCGGAGTAATCGCCGCGTTCTTGGATGCTTTGGCACTCGCAACATTCTTTGTTCTCAGCGAAAAACTCACACCAACTCGCTCAACATATTCTCTGACCGTTTTTGGTTTCGGAATCTCCTCCGCACTCTTATCAATTATTTTTCCAATATGGAATTTCCCTTTTAGTATTTTTAACCAATCTATGAATCTTGAGGGACCTTTGGAAGATTTCAGCGCACCCGGCTGGACGTTGATTTTATGGATTGTAATTTTGGGAACAGTCATCCCGTATATATGTGTTCTCTCAGGAATTAAAATTCTTTCGGCATCCACCAGTTCCGTAATCGGAATGCTCGAACCAGTTATAGCAGGAATTTTTGCATGGATTTGGATTGGTGAATCCTGGAACGTAATTCAATTAATAGGTGGCGCTATTGTGATTATTGGTATTTATATTGCGGATAAAACAAGAACCCAGGTTAGCTAACCTCCACCAACACGGATCCACTCTGATTCAACGGTTCGCTTCCTTTGGCAGAATCAGCAGTTGGCTTACTCAATACCAATGAATAGTCTCCCGCATTCTTGAAGTGCAGCGGTGGTAAAACTGCCTTTCCATCTTTATCAAAAGTGATTACGCCTACTAACAACCAACCACCATAAGGAGTCTTCACCCATAACTCCACAGGCTCTTTGCTTTCAGAGTTCAAGGAAATCTGCAGTGCTTCTCCGACCTTTACAACCGCTTTAACATTCTCAGTCGGCACAATCTGAACAGCTTTTACCTTTGTAACATCAAACTTTGCCGCTGAATCAACAAATGCAATTACGCCATCTTTTGGAAGTGGTGCGTCATTCTTAAATCCGATTGTCTTTTCAATTTTTTCTGCTGAGCGAACTTCAGCCACCTCTCGAAAGGATCTTGCAGGGCCTGTCGGACATGAAGATTCGTAATTACTCCGCAGGGAAACTAGATACGGATTAGATTCATTTAAGCATTTGTCCATTGCAAAAATTGCAGGCCCATCTAAACCGTTTATCACCTGCAACATTGTTGGAAATTCTGATTGCGGAGTTATGTCCCAGACATAGGAAGGGTTTGAATAGTCGAGGTTTGGAGTGTAAAAGGGGTGGGTGTAACCAAAAAGTTCTGTTGGCATTCCGTCGCTAACAACATTGTTGGGTGAGAAGTATGAACCAATGATGCTGCCCCCGTAGTAACCACCTGTTAGGCCGCCAATATCGGAAAGGCTTGACATGGTTCCCATAATTGAAGAATCTGAATTTGTCATTGAACCTTCGTAAAAGGCTCCGACAATTCCGCCCACAAATCTATTACCGACTAAATTTCCTTGAATTTGGGTGTCTGAATTCGTTATAGAACACAAACCACACGCCCCAAGCAACCCACCGATCCACCATCCCGTGCCTTCTAAATTGCCTCCAATATACGAGTTTGAGTTTTCAGTAGCACCGCTTGCGCTTCCGGCTAACCCACCAACACCTGTGGCTCCACTGATGTTGCCCAAAACCATTGAGTTTGAATTATAAATATTACCAACTACGGAAGCGGCTAAGCCGCCAACGTTATTCTGACCTAATACAGATCCATTTACTGTTACTTGAGAATTGCTTATAGAAAAATCCGTGGAACCAATTAACCCCCCGACATCGGAGCCAGAGCTTTTAACATCTTGCCCAATAAAAGCATAGGAGTTGTTTGTGGATCCAAACATTCGTCCGACAAGTCCACCGACTGGGAACATGGAACGCAAATCATAGAAATCTGCAGTTACGCTTCCTCCAACTACCGAATAGGAATGCTCAATATCCCCCCGGACAGCTCCGCCTAACCCGCCTACTAATCCGCCGCTTAGCTCATAGAGGTAACCCCGTTCATTTGTTCCAATTACATCTCGCCCGATGATTGCATAGGAATTTGAAATATCTCCACCTATATCTCCGCCGAGGCCACCGACTGACTGATCCCCGCTGACATCTCGCCCGATGATCGAATAAGAGTTCGAAATATTGCCAGCAGCCAGGCCAATTAAGCCACCGACCAGTTGATCTACGCCTATCACGTCTCTCCCGATGGATGCGTAAGAGTTTGTGACATTGCCACTGGCTGCACCAGCTAAGCCACCGACAACTTGTGCTGAACCTATGACGTCCCTGCCAACAATTGCATTCGAGTTGGTGATGGTGCCAGCAGCCACGCCAATTAAGCCACCGACATATTCTCCACTCGATACAACGTCTCCATTTATGTCAGCATGGGAGTTTGTGACATTGCCTGCTGCGTTTCCCGTTAAGCCACCAACTCTTTGACTTCCAGATACATCCCTAGCGACAGTGGTGTTTGAGTTTGTAATATCTCCGCCTACATATCCCGCAAGACCGCCAATATTTGCACCGGTGCCAATAACATTTCCACTCACCACGGCCTCTGAATTTGTAATGCTTCCCGTAAGAATTCCTGCTAAGCCGCCGATCCCACCCCCTGCGCCACCAGTTACATTTCCATTAACAATTACGTTTGAGTCAGAAATATTTCCATCAATAAAACCCACTAAGCCGCCAACTGCTTGGTCTCCAATTATATTTCCGCTAATAATTGCGTTTGAGTTTGTTATATCACCTTCGATAAAACCTGCAAGGCCACCGATTAATCCACCGCTGGTCGTTGAAACACTTACATTTGCAGAAGACCAGGAAATATCGCCCAATGAGTAACCAACCAAACCGCCGACGTAGTCTCCGGTTCCTGTAACATTCCCTGTAAAACTAGAATCGGTAATTGTTACACCTGCACCGGTTTTACCAACTAAACCGCCGACATAATCTCCGACACCATCTACATCGCCAATTACATGAACATTTTCGATTGAACTACCCATAGCAACTTCGTTGCTCAAGGCACCATTTCCAATAATCCCCGAACTGGTATCCGTCCTTAGCCTTAAGTTTTTTACTGTTGTTGTTTCAAAGTTTCCATACAGTGAACTGAAAAGCGGAGTGGATAAATTAGAAATAGTCCGACCCGCACCATCTAAAGTGCCATAGAAGATTCCAAAAACTGTTGCGCCTCCAGCAACAATCTTTGAGATGTCAATGTTTCCGCCAAGTACGTAATCTTCATCAGCACTTGCGGAAATAACATCATAAAAATTATCTTGATTAACAGTAATTGCAGCAAAAGCACCAGAGGCTGAAAATACCGATCCAGCGAGCACTCCGATAAATATGGAATAGCGAATAGACCGACGTGCCTGATGGGTAATTTTCATGCAGAATTGTCCCAAATTTATCGGTGTTCTGTCATTTGAAATAGGGGTGATTCTTAAACTCAAATCAGCAAAGAACTATAGCTAGTGGTCAACCACAAGGAGGACGCGTCGAAATTACCGTTTTATAAGGGAATAAAACTAGTTGCTAGGTTAGTTAGCGTTCAAATATTTTATGGTGCATGAATTTTGTTACGTTTAAATTCTTAATTCGATTTAAAGGTCCATTAGGTAGCCACGTCAATAACAACAGAAAGATTGAAAGAGCCAGTATTTTCAGGGCTTTAATTTTTTTACCCGCTAACCACTGGGTGGAATTCGCAACACCTAAAATGGATTCTAAAATTATTCTATAGTTTTTCTCGCTTAGTGCGTAAGGAATGGCACGATCAAGATCAATGATTTTCACCTTTTTGTTTTTCAAATTTATTGTGAGAGGTGTTGCTGGAATCTCGTGACTTCCTCCCATTATTTCTAAAATTGGGATTTTAAAAAATGAATATAGAAAGTGCCACGAATTCGGTCTCGCATCGGCTTCTATCAAATAATACTTTCCATCTTTTGAGATAAAAGTACAGTTAAACATCCCGTTTAAACCGCATTCTTTTGCTATACGAATTAAATCTAACTCAAATCCATTTTCTTGTGCAGACTCGTAAGTACGTGAGTAAGAGGCACCGAATGGTCCTAGCGTTCTAGTTTTTGAACTAGACACCCAAGCAATTAGCTTTCCATCTTTAAAAAATCCCTCGACTGAAACTAATTTTCCGAGTACAAAATCTTGAACAACGACTGGGAACCATTCTTTTGGAATATTCAGTTCTTTTCTTTCTTTCATGGTTGATACTTTTTTTACAAACTCTCCTCCGCCAAATCTGTCTGCTTTAACGATGAAAGGGGTTGGAAAGCTCTGTATATGCTTCTCAAGTTCGTTACTATTTTTCACGACAATGGTATTAGGTACATTTAGTTTAATTCTATTCGAAACCTTTGCGAGGCCGACCTTTGATCCCAACATCTGAAGTCCGATTTTTTTCTTAGCCGGAAGTATCCGCAACTTTTCCTCGAGTGAAAGATTTGAAGTTACGACTCTTCGCATTAGTTCGTCATTGCCCCAAATAATCCAACCATCTAATTTTGAAATTAATTTTTCATTTGCTATTAATTGATCAATAAAGTCTTTCTTTGCTATTTTTTTGATTGCAATGAACGTATCAATGTGCTTGTTCTTGGTTAGTGCAGATTTTTCTCCAGAAATTACGACTGTTTTTGAATTTTCTTCTTTAATTACTTTAGGAAAATTTTTTAGTAACTCTGCATTTTCACAAATTAAGAACTTATTCACTTGCTTCACGTTGCTGCGTGAAGTCTGTTCCGCTTCCTGGATTTTGTGCCATATCCACAAAGCGTGCGAAGTGAAGTTGAGCTGCAACCGTAATTGTGCGGGTCGGTCCGTTACGGTGCTTTGCAATGATGAGGTCTGCTTCGCCTGATCGGTTCTGTGAGTCATACATATCATCGCGGTGCAAAAGAATTACAACGTCAGCATCCTGTTCGATAGAACCAGATTCGCGAAGGTCAGAGAGCATTGGTTTCTTATCTGAGCGCTGTTCTGGCGAACGGTTGAGCTGTGAAATAGCGATTACAGGAACATCTAACTCTTTGGCCATTAATTTTAAGTGTCGTGAGAATTCGGATACTTCTTGCTGACGATTCTCAACGCGCTTGCCTGATGACATGAGTTGTAGATAATCAATAACAATGAGTTTGAGATCGTGACGTTGTTTTAGACGACGCGCTTTTGCACGGATTTCCATCATCGAAAGATTGGGTGAGTCATCAATAAATAGTGGAGCATCTGAAATTTCGCCCATACGACGTGCAAGGCGTGTCCACTCTTCATCAGAGAGTTGTCCTGAGCGGATGTTATTTAAACCAACGCGCGCTTCAGCAGACAACATACGCATTGTAATTTCAGAGCGCGACATTTCCAGTGAGAAGATGACGGAGGTCTTCCCATCATGGATTGATGCATGTCGCGCAATGTCTAGTCCAAGTGTTGATTTACCAACTGCAGGACGTGCAGCAAGAATAATCATGTTACCTGGATGTAATCCATGTGTGAGTTCATCGAGTGACTTAAATCCAGTCATGATGCCTTCAATACCAATACCTTTGGAAATATTTTCAATTTCATCTAGCGCTTGTGGCAGAAGTGTTGCTAGTTGTACATAATCTTCAGAGGATCTGCGTTCGGTGACTGCATAGACTTCTGCTTGCGCTTGATCTACGGCGTCATCGACTTCGCCCTCAACGGCATATCCGAGTTGAACTATCTTTGTTCCGGCCTCAACGAGTCTGCGCATAATTGCGTGCTCGCGAACAATCTTTGCGTAGTAACTCGCGTTAGCAGCTGTTGGTACGGAAGAAATAAGTGTGTGTAAATATGGTGCACCACCAGCGCGTGCGATGTCACCACGTTTAGTAAGTTCGGCAGAGACTGTGACAGCATCGGCTGGTTCGCCGCGACCATAGAGATTAATGATTGCGTCGTAAATTAATTCGTGTGCTGGTCTATAAAAATCGCGTTCGCGTAAAATTTCTACAACATCTGCAATTGCATCTTTGCTTAATAGCATTCCACCAAGTACAGATTGTTCTGCAATAAGATCTTGTGGTGGTGTGCGTTCAAATGCTGTTGCATCTTCGCGTTGTGTATTTCCGCGGTTAGGTAGTTCTGCGATACTCACAAGAGACCACCTTTCCAT
>CAFBMS010000020.1_pt1 | contig 17039 bp, 15 predicted proteins | sample 7269031 | NCBI WGS metagenome assembly CAFBMS01 (sample SAMEA6814072, study PRJEB35770) | uncultured Candidatus Planktophila sp. | biome: Freshwater; feature: Freshwater reservoir; material: water | place: Czech Republic | collected 2017-05-23 | depth 30m m
CATTAGAAGCGCTGACCCTTGATCGCGCACTCGAATTACTTGCGGGCCGGCGTGCTTGGGAAGCAGAAAACGGACCATCACCAAAGAAGTCGCGCAAGAAGGCTGCGGCGAAGAGTCCAAAGGCGAAAGCACCATCTCTTACAAAGAACACAGTCAAAGCTACTGGTAAGAAGAAAGCCGCTAAGAAAGAATCAACCACATGAGTTCTCTGCCAAGACCGGCCGCGCCTGCACAAGATGAGACGCGCGGTGTTTTGGCGATTCCGGCGTTTCGAAAACTCTGGAACTCAATGCTTTTTTCTTCCCTCGGCGATTGGCTCGGATTACTTGCAACAACTGCGCTCGCGCAACAGCTCTCTGGCAATAGTTATGCAAAAGCAAACTTTGCTATCGCAGGTGTTTTTATCGCGCGCTTATTACCATCAGTTTTCTTAGGGCCAATCGCAGGTGTAATTGCAGATCGTTTTGATCGCCGCAAACTTATGGTTGCCTGTGACATTTTGCGCACTGGGCTCTATATATCAATCCCGATCGTTCATAATTATTTTTGGCTCTACACAGCAACAATTCTGGTTGAGTGTGTAACTCTTTTTTGGTCACCAGCAAAAGAAGCATCGGTTCCAAACCTTGTCCCGCGCAGCAAATTAGAAAGTGCCAACCAAGTCTCACTTCTTGCTGCTTACGGGACAGCTCCTATTGCTGCAGCCCTGTTTGCAATTCTTGCTTTATTTAGTGGTGCAATTACTTCTTTCTTGCCTTCATTTGCGGGCAATGCAGTTGATATCGCCCTCTATATAAATGCTGCAAGTTTCGCATTCGCGGCCTACACAATTTGGGGATTACATGAAATTCCTAAAGCGAAAGATGCAAAGAAAGGCACTGAAGTTGGAGTTGCTAAGTCACTCTGGCAAGGATGGAAAGCGGTATCGGATTCAAAGATTATCCGTGGACTTATTGTCGGCATGGTTGGTGCATTCGTTGCAGCTGGTGCGGTCATTGGTCTTGCACGCACATTCGTCGGCGATCTCGGTGGCGGTGAAGCTGCATACGGTGTTCTTTTTGGTGCGGTATTTACTGGTTTAGCGCTCGGTATCGCAGCAGGTCCAAAAGTATTTGCACAATTCTCACGGAGGCGACTTTTTGGAGCATCCCTTACAACAGCAGGAATATTTCTTGTTTTACTCGCACTAATTCCAAACTTAGTTCTTGCAGTATTTATTGTTATTTTTCTTGGTGCATTCTCCGGCATCTGTTGGGTTACCGGCTTCACAATGCTTGGCATGGAAGTGCAAGACGAAGTACGTGGTCGCACATTTGCTTTCGTACAATCACTTATTCGGGTCACATTGGTGGCAGTTCTTGCAATTTCACCACTAATAGCCGCGGCTTTCGGAAAGCACACATTTAAGTTTCAGAACACCGAGCTGACATATAACGGTGCAGCAATCACAATCCTTATTGCTGGCGTAATTGCAGCCTTTATCGGTTCTATTTCGTATCATCATATGAAAGATCGTCCAAGCGTTTCTTTATGGTCTGATATTTCAAATGCGCTTAAAGGTGAATTAGGTTCAATAACAGGTGCGCCAGTTAAAGGTGTTTTTATTGCCTTTGAAGGCGGAGAAGGCACAGGAAAATCAACACAATCAAAGTTGCTAAAGAAATGGCTAGAACAAGAAGGTGAAGAAGTTGTTCTTTCTCGTGAACCTGGTGGAACAGATTTAGGGCAGGGACTTCGAAAGATTTTGCTCGGTCATAAAACTGGTGCGATCTCACCGCGGGCAGAAGCGCTTTTGTACGCCGCAGATCGCGCGCACCATGTTTTCTCTGTAATTCGGCCAGCACTTGATCGTGGCGAGGTTGTTATTACTGATCGCTACTTTGATTCATCCATTGCATATCAAGGCGCTGGCCGCATCCTGCAACCAAATGAAGTTGCCCGTATTTCGCGCTGGGCAACAGAATCACTCTTTCCAACACTGACAATTATTATTGATCAACCAGCAGAAGTTGGATTAGGCAGACTCAAGAGCAAAGACCGCTTAGAAGCTGAACCACTCGCCTTTCATGAACGTGTGCGCAATGAGTTCTTACAAATAGCAGCATTAGATCCAGAGCGGTATTTAATTGTTGATGGCTTACAAGAAATTGATGAAATTCATGCACAGATAATTTCCCGAGTCGGTGAAATCCCAGCGCTTAAGCGCAATGTGCGTGATGCCGATGGCAATCGTTTACTTAAACCAATTCGCCGCGTCATGAAGAAGAGATAATTTCCATGAGCGTCTTTGACACACTTGTTGGACAAGAACACTTAGTAGCGAAATTACGAGGCGCCGTACTATCCGCAAAAAATGGTGAAGAAACACAAGAGATGACGCACGCATGGGTTTTTACTGGCCCACCTGGTAGCGGTCGATCCAGTGCAGCAGTTGCATTTGCTCAAGCACTTGTATGTCCCGATCTTGGTTGTGGGACATGTAACGCATGTTTATCTGCAGCAAATGGTGGACACCCTGATGTGGAAATCATTCGCACCGAAGGGTTATCAATCAAAATCGATGAAGTTCGCGAATTACTCACACGTGTTGCATGGGCACCATCTATGGGTGGATGGCGAGTTGTTGTTATGGAAGATGCTGATCGCTTAACCGAATCAGCAGCTAATGCGCTTTTAAAAGCTGTCGAAGAACCAGGTAATCGCACAGTCTGGTTGTTGTGTGCACCAACTCTGCATGATGTGTTGCCAACTATTCGCTCACGATGTCGCCACATGCAACTCGTTACACCGAGCACAAAAGATGTTGCAGCCGTTTTGCAATCTCGTGATGGAATTTCACCGCAAATGGCTGATTTTGCAGCGCGCGTTAGCCAAGGACATATTGGTCGCGCAAAGTACATCGCCACTAACGAACATGTGCGCAGCAATCGCAAAGTAATCATGAATCTTGCGCTGCATCTAACAAATGTTTCGGAAGCTTTCAAAGCGGCACAAACACTCGTTGAACTTGCTACCGAAGATGCAAAGGCTGCTGCAGAAGTTCGAGATGAAAAAGAACAAGAAGAACTTGCACAGGCATATGGAAAAGGTGCCACAGGTCGTGGCATGGCAAGTGGTGGATCGAAGGCACTTAAAGAATTAGAAAAAGAGCAAAAGACTCGCACCACTCGAATGGTTCGCGATTCACTAGATGGAGCACTGCTTGATATCGCCACGCTCTATCGCGACATCATGATGATTCAATCCGGTCACGTTGATTCACTTATCAATGTCGAGATGGCAGAGGAAATTCGCGCACTTGCAACTATTTTGCCTTCGCATCGCACGATTCAAAAGATTGATGCAATTATGAAAGCCCGTAAAAATCTTGGCTATAACGCAGCACCACTGCTTACTATCGAAGCATTGATGTGCGCACTCGTCTAATTACAGCACTCGCAATTTCATCCCTTTTGCTCACTGGATGCGTGCAAGAAGCAAAGCCGCTCAAACTAATAACTTTGCAGGATTTTCAATCACAACCGATTAAGTGGCGAACCTGCTTTGACACACTTAAATGCACCGATGTGCTTGTGCCGATTGATTACACAAACATAAAGCTTGGAACTTTCAAAATTGCTGTTCTCAAGCATCAAGCCTCAAACAAGGAAGATCGCATCGGCTCTATGTTTGTAAACCCGGGCGGCCCCGGTGCATCCGGCGTTGATTACGCTTATGACGCCGAATACATAGTTTCCCCACAGTTGCTGGCGCTTTATGACATCGTCGGCTTTGATCCGCGCGGTGTCGCTCGCAGCGCACCTATCCGCTGCCTCACTGATGACGAAAGCGATGCCAATTACGCATCGGATTCAAAGCCAGATAACGCACAAGAATTTGAAACATTAGTTAAAGAATCTCAGGATTATGTTGCGAAGTGTGAGAAAAATACAAAGAATTTAAATGCATACAGCACAGAAAACGCCGCGCGAGATATGGATGTTATCCGAGCGGTGCTGGGTGATGAAAAGTTAAATTACTTAGGCAAGTCATACGGCACATATCTTGGAACCATCTATGCTCAATTATTTCCTGAAAAAGTTGGAAGGCTAGTTCTAGATGGCGCAATAGATCCACACGCAACTCCGCTAGAACAATCTCTCACGCAAGCAATAGGTTTCGATAATGCACTAGACGCCTTTATAAAGGATTGCCTACAGATAAATACTTGTCCACTACCAAAAAATTCAACAAAACAATACTTCACAGATTTGTTTAATTCTGTTGCAAAGAAACCACTAACCACGCGCAACAAGCGCATGGCCACTGAATCACTCGTAGTACTTGGTACTGCATCTGCTTTATACGACAACGAATCTGGTTGGCCAATGCTGCGAGTTGCACTCAAGCAAGCTAAGACTGGCAACGGCTATATGTTTCTGGCACTGGCTGATGCATATACGGGCAGACAACTAAATGGAATCTATCCAACCAACGAAGGAGACTCTAGTTTTGTTATTGACTGTCTGGACTGGAATGACGTGCGCACAAATGAACAAATCGCGCAAGATTCCGAACAATTCAAAGCACAGGCACCAGTATTTGGTCCCTATCTCGCGAACTCAGGCATTTCCTGCAAATACTTCAAGGGAATTAAACAACCTATAAAGATTGATCAGATCAAGACAACACCAATCATTGTTATTGGCACACTTCGCGACCCAGCAACTCCGTATTCATGGGCGGTTGCGCTTCATAAACTAATCACTAATTCACGATTGATCACTCTTGATGGCGATGGCCACACGGGTCATGGACGTGGATCAACCTGTGTTGATAAAACAGTCGACACCTTTTTCCTCACGGGCAAAATACCTGCCACAGACCAGAAATGTGACCTTAGATCATCCGAAGTCATATAGAGTGAAAAAATGAAGAATAATATTTTAACCAGAATTCTTTTGAAAGTCATAAATCCAATTAGATTTCTAATTACAAACCATCGTTCCACTTCAGGACTTGAATATAAATTTACTGTGCACTATGAGAAGTCACCCAACTTACTCTCTGAGCTGTGTGACAAATATGGTTCGGATAAGGGTTCAATTAATTCGGAAGATAAACCGTTTACGTGGACACCTCATAATTATACGGATTACTATGAGCACCTCTTTGCATCAAAAAAAGAACTAGTCACCAAAGTATTTGAGTGCGGTATTGGCACTAACAATATAAATCTGGTTTCAAATATGACCGCTTTGGGTAAACCAGGAGCATCATTAAGGGTTTGGCGAGACTATTTTATAAATGCGACAATTTATGGAGCAGATATTGATAGAGATATTTTGTTTCAGGAATCAAGAATTGAAACATATTATATGAATCAGTTGGATCCCACTTCGATACATAATTTTTGGGCCAATGTCGCGAAAAATGATTTCGATATCATGCTCGATGATGGATTACACACATTTGATGCAGGCGTAACACTTTTTGAAAATTCAATTCAATATCTTGACTCAAGTGGCACATATATTATTGAAGATATTTATACAAAAGATTTAATAAAATTCCGTCAATATTTCAATCAAACTAGTTATAAAGTGGAGTACATAACATTTAAGTCACCCGAGCACAAATTCGGGGATACTTCTATAATCTCAATCCGAAGATAAACGGCCCGAAACCTCTTTCTAACCAGGCAGGCGGGCAATTCCAATCAAATTAAGCGTTGGAAATGGTAAAAAGCACCCCTTTGGATAAGGCATCATTTGCCCATGCGCTTAGACCATGTCTCATATGTAACGTCCCATGATCAGCTAGCCGACACAGTTCAACGTCTTGGCGCTCGCCTTGGCAGTACTTTCGTTGATGGCGGAATTCATCCACGTTTTGGTACACGTAACTTCACACTTCCATTACAAAATGGTCACTACCTCGAAGTTGTGTGTCCACTCGATCATCCTTCTTCTGATTCAACTCCATTTGGTAAAGCAGTGTCACAACGCGCAGCTGAAGGCGGAGGATGGCTTACATGGGTAGTCGCCGTAGATGATGTTTCTAAAATTGAAAAGCGTTTAGGACGTGATGCAGTTGAAGGTCACCGTACAAAACCAGATGGAAAAGATCTTGCATGGAAGCAAATTGGAGTACTTGGAACTTTAGAAGATAAGCAACTCCCATTCTTTATTGAATGGTTATCACTTGATCACCCATCAACTGATGGAAAAGCAATTGCAAAAATCGTTAAAGTGGAACTTGCTGGCGATGAATCACGTATTGAAGAATGGCTTGGATCAGAACTGCACGCTGCCATTGGTTCAGATGTAGAAGTTCAATGGGTAGACGCTGCAGCCAATGAGGGAGATTCAGGAATTGTTGCTGTGCACGTAATGACACCTAGTGGTGTTGTGCGCTTGGATTAATCTTTACCTTAAAAACTAAGTAATCTGTTTTGAAATGGGGTTTATGAAAAATCAAACCACATCACTGGTCTATGTAATAGACAAAAATTTTATACCTCACTTTACAACCAGCCTCAGTTCTCTGCTGATACACAACGAGTCTTTATTTGAAGATATTTATCTTGTAATGAATTTCCCACTAAATAAAAAAATAAATAAAGCTCTAATCTATTTCAAATCAAACTTTTCAACCGAGATTAAAACTATCAATATTGATAACTCTAAGATATCTCAACTTAAAATTCTTAAGAAAGATCACCTTACAATGATCACCTATGCAAGATTATTACTCTCTGAAATCTTACCCAAGAATGTTGACAGAGTGTTGTATTTAGACTCAGATCTAATAGTTCTAGGTGATTTAACATCTTTATGTAACACGGTTTTTAAAGATGAATACATAGTTGCTGTCAATCAACTTCACTGGACGAAAAATTCAGGGTCTGATTTACTTCGAAGTAAACAACTAATTAATGAAAATTACTTTAATGCTGGTGTCATGTTAATAAACTTAAAACGTTGGAGGAAGGATTCTATGGCAGATTTATTGTTGAAAACTGGAATAGAATACAAAAATGATTTAGTTTATTGGGATCAAGATATCTTAAATATAGCATTCAAAGATGGGTGGAAAGAAACAGACAAGTCATTCAACGCTTTAGAACTAACGTTGAAAGTGATTCCAGATCCAATTGTAATTCATTTCACCGGTCCTATCAAACCTTGGCACATCATTAGTACACATCCTTATAAAAAGCTGTACCGACATTATCGCAAAATGACACCATTCAAAATGAATCCGTCATTAGGAATCTCGCTCTATTCATTGGTAGGGCAAATTCTTTCTCGCAATGTCTACACAAATAGATTGATTAAATTCAAGCAGGGGTTTAAATTATGACCATGAACGGTCCAGGTATTTCAAAAATCCCATTCTTCGTTATTTCTATGACTAAAACGTATCGTTCAAAGTCTTTAATTTCTTATTTAGAAAAAGAAAATATGAGCAGCTTTCACGTGCAAGGAATTCCTGGGAAGGATATTTCGTTAGATAAATACGTCCCTAATAACGGAATGAATAGGTCGCTATCACGAGTAGAAATAGCTGTAGGTATAAGCCACATAGAAGCTCGGACTATGGGCTTATCTATGCAGTCAGATTGGATTTTTGTTTTAGAGGACGATGCAATTATTGTTGATAGTGGGAACTTGTCTAAAACAATAATGGATGTGACTAATTTCTTTGACAGTAATAAACCAATTGCTGTCTCTTTTTTTGCGGGACAATTTGGTGTATTTAGAAAAATCCGTATGAATATAAAATATTTGAAAGTACTTAAGGTACCTGATTACAGTGTTGCAACTCTTTACTCCAAAGAAGCATTAGTGGTTTTAAATCAAAGTATTAGTAAGCAAGTTGGCCAAACCCCAGATTGGCCACCTGTATTGAAACGCCAATTACACTGGTACGCAATAAATGATTTATTGATTGATCATCCTGCTATTAATGACCCCAATAGTGCATCGAATATTCGTGAAGAGCGACTCAAACGCAAAGAACAGAATAATGTCGACGTTTACCGTTTGAAACAGATTCTAAATTATATAAATTATTTAATGGTGAAACCTTTTTCATATCCATTTCCTTGGGGAACAATTGAAACAGAAAAATTACGGAGTCGAATCTTGCGGTTTTAAAAAATAATTTGAAGTATTGCTCACCTAGCTCCATGTAGGTAGAAGTCAGAGGATGATTTATAAAGTCCAATGAAAATTATCCTCACCATCAAATAAATAATGTAAGAAATTTCTTGAAATCGTCGAGAGTGGGTTCTCGGAGGAGCAATGGTTCAGATTGTTTAGCCATCAATGCATCTAATGTAACCGCACGGATTACCTCTTGAATCTCAGATATTGTGTGGCCAGTAACATCAAAAAAAGCATTTAAATTAAATTCTTTCGAAGCGTTTAATCCTGTCCAAATTGGAACATTTCTCGCAAACCATGATTCTTGCAATTTTTCGGTCACATAATTTGGATACTTCGAATTTTCAGTTGCTATTTGAAATCCAAAAGTAGAACTTGCGAGCAACTTGCTTCCAACAAAGTTAGTGTGCGCAGCCCCAAATAACTCCACAGGCATAACACCTGAAACAGCCCGAACCACTCGCGCTCGTTCAGGTTCCTTCTGATTTGAAAAACTGCAGGCGGTTAAAGGGCGTGCAACAGGATTTCTTCGTTTAGTGAGGGATACAGGAGTGGGCGAAATTTCGTAATCCTCTAGCCCATAACCCCAGTCAAGCCTGTACATCCAATAAGGAAAGTAGAAGTTCTTTGAAACTTCATCAGGTGGATCAAAAGATATTGTTGCGTCATATCCATCACTAGGGGGTCTTTTATTCTCCCCGGTATACCAGATCCTGTACTTACTTTTCCCTGAGTTATCCAGTTGAAACCCACTATTATGTTTCGATAAATAATTCCAGTAATCAAAATTTTTTGATCTACTGTTTAATCTGAAATTGACCATTTCTAATTTTGAACTCCAATAAAATACCGAGGAGAATTCCAAATCAACCTTCGCGTTAATTTTGGTTTCTATTTCGACTTTCTCGTCAAGCAAATCTTCCAGAACACAAACAAAAAGATTTTTATAGGGATTAAAGTTCGGCCAAAAGTTAACAAACCTAATCTTTAACATAATCGAAAGATTACCTTGCCTGTAAACAAAAACAAGTGAAGATTCTATGAAAATCCAAGTTTTTTCAGATACAATTCACTCCCTTAAGGAGTTTTCATGGGTAATACCGTTGTGTTCGGCAAGAGTGGACTTGTTGGTAGCGCAGTCATGAGAAATATACCAAAAGGTCAAACTGTTGTTGATGAAGATTTGCAACGAAATCAGCTAACAAGCGAGGTTGCAGTTTCTCAGTACTTGCTCGATGTTAAAGCAGAAAACGTAATCATGTGTTCGGGTATGGTTGGTGGAATTCATGCCAATTCAGTTAATCAAACTGATTTTTTGTTAGGGAATTTAAAATTACAGAATGCAATCATAGGTGGAGCGAAAAATTCAAATGTAAAAAATTTTCTTTTTCTTGGTTCATCCTGTATTTATCCAAAATTTGCCCCACAACCTTTGGAAGAAAAGTCTCTTCTAAGTGGTTACCTTGAACCAACTAATGAGGGATATGCAATCGCGAAGATTGCTGGCTTGAAACTGTGTGAATATATTTATAAGGAATTTGGAAGAAATTTCTTCTCGTTGATGCCAACGAATTCATACGGACCAAATGACAACTTTCACCCAATGCTTTCACATGTACCTGCCGGGCTTATGAGACGTTTTCATGAGGCAAAAAATCGAAATGAACCTAGTGTCACAGTTTGGGGATCGGGATCTCCCTTGCGGGAATTCATGCACTCCGATGATTTGGCTAATGCATGCTGGTATTTTCTGAATCGTGAAAACCAGGGCCAAACGATTAATATTGGGACAGGATCAGAAATTTCGATCAAAGATTTTGCAAATTTGATGGGTCAAGTCGTTAATTTCCAAGGTGAAATTATTTTCGATAGCAGCAAGCCAGACGGCACGCCGCGAAAATTATTAGATTCTCAATTAGCGCGTTCTTTTGGCTGGGAGCCTAAGATTGAACTAAGTGATGGCTTAAAGGAAACCTATAAGTGGTTTCAAGATAAATACCAAGATAAATTAATCCGTGGTTACTAATCAACTAGAAAGTGTATCTGGTGTTCAAACTTCATGATTTATTTCTTTTGTCGACTCATCATTCCAACAAATCTGAATTTAGAAAATTAGTAGAGGGTATCTCGAAGAAGGGGCAAAAATTCAGGCAATCCCCTTTTCGCGTAAGCTACGCGAGAAACCATGGAGTGATTTGAATTTCGGCTCGCAAATAAGTACCGACGAGTAATGATTTTTCTTAAATCGATTTGAAGTGTAGGTTCAAAATGGTTGCCAAATTTCATCACGTGATTTGTCCACTCGGTCATCTCGCTAGAAGGAAGACCTTCACCAGGTAACCATGGAGTTGCCACCGCATCAAATAAAGGCTTTGAATTTGCCTCGAGAGAATATGATTTTGCAAGCTGCACCCATTTTTCATAGACAGGAAAAAGTCTGTGCCTGTAACGCTCTCTGTCAGCAGTGATTTGTGTCGAATGTTTTCGATATAGATATAAGGGACGATTGATAAATGATATTTTCGTACTTGGGAAGGCAGACATTGCAATACGCCAATCTAAACAATCCAAATCATCAAAAAAGGCATTTTGAACCCACCATTCTTTACGCATACACCAACTGGCATTAGCGCCGTAAGCTCCAAAAAGTAAAAAAATTGGATGGTAAAAATCTGAACGCATTACACCGGACATTGATGACGAGTGTCCACCGTCAAATTTAACTCTTTCCAATCCCGTTATTGATAATTCTGAATCTGACAACTTTTCAATTTGCAACTTAAATCGTAATGGGTGTACTAAGTCATCAGCATTAAAAAGAGCCGTATGAGGCGCATCGAGTGCAACCGAACCAACTTGCAACGCCTTTCCATACCCACGTCCACCGCCTGTTGAAAGTATTGTATGGAATTTGAATTTTTTGAAAAAACTTGAAATATCCTTAGACTGATCCGGTCTATCATCGATAGCAATCAAGTTATAGCTAACAGATTTACTTTCGTATATAGAATTTAATGCCTCTTCGAAGTAATTATCTACTCTATGAAAAGGCAACAAGATATCTAAATCCACCTACCTAGCCTATCTTTAAAGGATGCGATGCAAGGAATAAGTCAATATAACTTTCATAAGTCCTCAAAGCCGCAAGCATTTTATGGAGAATCCCGTAGACTTCGATGAATGTTTGATTCCAAAAAACCTTCACTTTACATTGATGTTTCACATACTTGGAATTCAAACTTACAAACAGGTATGCAAAAGGTAGTCAGAGAACTGTGCGCTGCCTGGGATAGTGAAAATTTTGAATGTCAACTAGTCATTTTTCAAAATGGCCAGTACAAGATTCTTCCAAGGAACGCACTCAAAGAAATTTTAATAGTTTCACTATCACAAGATTCAAAAACTCTGTTTCGAGACCGATTAAGAAAAACAGCTAGATTAATCTATTTCAAAATACGCTCAAAAATTCCTTTATGCATCCGACTAAGTTTTCAAACATCAAACCCAGCACGCAAAATTCGAAGTTATCTCAATTCTACTCCAACTTTGGAGAATTATGAGACGTTAAACATCAACGGGATAAATTTATTAATTCTCGAGATTGTTTTTGATCCGGATCAGATTGAGTACATATTTAATTTAATCTCATCGAAACAAACATCAGTAACTTTCTTTTCTTACGATCTAATTCCCATAAATTATAAAGAATTCTGCACTCCGGAGTTCATTCATTTATTTAAAAGATATTTAGAGATTTCGCGCTACAGCCAAAAATTATGGTCAATTAGCAATCACACAAAAAATGAACTGGAACAGTTTGTGGGTAATTCAGAAAACCTTATTCATTCCACTTACAAATGGCTACCGCCTTCAGTCTATGTTAAGTGTGACCATAATCTGCCCTTTCAAAATTCCGAAAAAAAGAAGTATTTACTTTTTGTGAGCAGTTTCGAACCGCGAAAAAATCACTTGGGATTCTTCTTGGCTTTACAATTGCTAAAAAAAGAAAAGATTACAATCCCAACAGTGGTATTTGTTGGGGGCAGCGCATGGAATGATGGGCCTATAAATAAGAATATGGAGAACCTTATTTTGGAAGGTTTTGATTTAATAAAGTTGAACAACATTAAGGAATGTTGTGTAGGGAATCTTTATAAACACGCACTATTAACTCTTTACCCATCCCACATGGAAGGTTTTGGGCTGCCAGTGGTCGAGTCGCTCAGCTTTGGAGTGCCAGTTCTAACTTCGGATATTGGTAGCACTGCCGAATTACTCAAACTACCCGGAACTATTGGCTTTATCCCAACCGATCCAAAAGACTTAGCAGCCAAGCTTAAACTTTTTTTAACTAACCAATCAACACAACAAACCCTGACAGAAGGCGCTAAGTCTGCAAAAGATTTGCTTGGTAATTGGTCCGATTATGCAAATGATCTCTATCTATTTGCTACGAAGGAATAGGAAAAATTAACTGAATTTCCGGATTTTCCTCGGAGTTTGATGCATTTAAGTTCAGGTTTCTCAGCTTTTGTTCAAATTTGTACGATTTAGTTCTTGCATAGGTGATTTCCATGACATCCGGAACTGGACAATTCGCAACAATTTCGAATTTTGCATAGTTGTTTGCATGGATATTGATCACCGAATGGGTTTGCGCCAAGTTTTCAAAAGTTGCGAGCAGTAAAGCAAATTTATCATTGTTCAACTTTTCAATTATCCAATGAAACTCAACAACAATTTGATCAAACTTTTGTAAAATTTCCTTACTGCACTGTGAAAAAATCTCCCATTCGGAGTCCTCAATATCACATTTTAATAACAATCTATTCGATTCTGGTATTCGCGAAATCATTTCTTCTAAAGAAGTTCCAGATAAATCACTATGTGCGACAGCTTTTTCCTTAAACCATGTTCCAGAAGGGATTGAATTTGGCATCTTTGTGATTGAGTGGTCATACAAATGTACAAGCGGAATCTTTTTACTAATGTCTAGATCCCAACTAATATCTGGTCCCACTCCAAGACTTATTGCACCATCAATATCTTCGAAATTATTCAGCATTATGTAGCCGCCATCAGCTGGACCACCGACACGAACGAGTTCATACCCGTCCATATAACTAATTTGAAGATGCTTGGAAATTTCTAAGATACGCAGTGCAAGATTTTCTGTTGAAATATTGCCACCAGTCGCCACCGGGAGTTCCATTGTGGATTGAAATCCAAGAGTACGTTGTAAATTTGCGATTCTAAGTATTATCATCCTAATTCGATGAGATCTTCTGATCAAAAAAACCAGGAGCCTTTTCATGCCTGCAGATTACAAGAAAATATTTACAGTGTCACAATACTTCCCCAAAATGCACGAAAATTAATATACTCTAATCAAATGGCAATCGCCCTAATAACAGGTATCACTGGCCAAGACGGGCACCATTTAACCAGATTACTTCTTGCAAAAAATTATGAAGTTCATGGTCTCGTCACAAATGAACGTGATATTCGGTATGAATCCTTTGTTTCAAAATATCCAAAGATAAAATTACATTCTGGTAATTTGTCAGATTATGAATCATTGGTGTCTGCGATTAATGTTGTGAAGCCAAACGAAATATACAACTTAGGCGCTTTAACTTTTGTAGGCGCTAGTTTTAACGAACCCGAGCACACGGCCAACGTAACAGGTCTAGGCACTCTGAGATTATTAGAAGCTGTACGTACAAGTGCGGTTAAGCATGAAATCAGATTTTATCAAGCGTCTTCTTCGGAAATGTATGGACTAGTTCAAGAAATTCCACAAAATGAAGCTACACCTTTTCACCCTCGTTCACCATATGCTGTGGCAAAAACTTTCAGTCACTTCACAGCTCAAAATTATAGAGAAGCTTATGGAATGCACGTAAGTAGTGGGATTCTCTTTAATCATGAAGGTGAATACCGAGGCTACGAATTTGTAACTCGCAAAATTACTTCGAATGTTGCCCGAATAAAACTTGGCAAACAATCCCGATTCTCCTTAGGAGACTTAGAACCAAAAAGAGATTGGGGTTATGCAGGAGATTACGTTGAAGCGATGTGGTCAATGTTGCAGCAAGATGTTCCAAGCGATTATGTAATAGCAACCGGTCAATCACATAGCGTTCAGGAATTTTTAGAAGCAACTTTAGAATGCGCAGGTTTAAAGGGTGAAATATCGGACTTTGTTGATATCGATCAGAAACTAATAAGGCCATCCGAGGTTCCTTTGTTAATTGGAGATTCGTCTAAGGCTAAAAGGGCGTTTGGTTGGTCGCCAACTATTGATTTTAATGGTTTAGTCGAACTAATGGTTAAGAATGATCTCCAAATTGAATCAAAAATATAGTGGCCAACCGATTGCAACGTTACCCAAGGGATCAAATCATTCATAATTGGTTCCGTCTCAAAACGAAAATTTGGCGACCAACTTTCATTTTCATGACCTTCATTGTCCCCAAATGGGCAGCAACTTTTGTATTACCTAAGAACAGGATATATAAAAAAGTTAGAAAAAAAATAGAATTTCTCGATTTGGATTTACGCCAAGATTATAGACAGAAAAATTATCGGAAAAAAATGGCTCACAGAACCATTCATCAACTTAACCGAAATTTTAGAAACTTAGTTAGGAAGAAAGAAGAGATTCGAGTTAAGCAAAGTGAATTGTATGATTTGCATAATTTACTTTCCTTGAAAACATCAAAAGCACTACAGGGAAACCTAAATATGGTGCGGGATATGGCAGAAAGTAAGATTTCTTGGTTTACGAGCCTTGAAGGTGCCAAAGAAATTTATCGCCGAGAATTTTTTAATTTTCAAGCTCAGTCAACGATTTTAGATTTAAGGCATCTTCTGATTATTGAATATGAACTAAATAGGAAATCACTGCTCTTCTTTGGAAATAAATCTAAAGCGATTGTTGTAGATTCCCAAGACAAACGAAAGATACTCTCTACTGAATACGCTTTGCAAACTAAAAAAATAGCGGTAATCAATAATTTCTCTGAAAATAATCAGGAAAATCAAGAATTCTTAGAGACGACCATTAGTACTTTTTTAAAGGAAATCGAATGAATCCGTTTTTAACTATTTCTATAGCAACACGCAATCGACCAGAATATTTGGAAAAATTGATTACATCAATTGCTAATTCAAAAAAAAATACTTCTGAACGAATTGAGATTGATGTAATTGTAGATGGGCTGGATCAAGCAGCAACAGTTGCATACTTAGAAAAAGTTAATCTGGATAATTTAAGATTTTTTACTATTCCGTGGCAAGGTGTCGCTGGGGCTAGAAATTTTGGAAGTAAGGTGGCAAGAGGGGAATTTATAAGATTTCAAGATGATGACGACACATTGGATTCGTCAGCAATTATAGAAATCATCCAATTCCATAAGCGGCACCCGGACTCATTTTTATTAGGTCACGCAATTTTGCGGGATACTAAAAATAAATTCATGAATTGGGCAACAGGTGCTAACGGGTTCCTGTACAGCTATACGTTTATGAAATCTATCCCACTTTCCCACTGGGGTCGTTTTTGGGGTGGAAGAATCTCACTTCCAAAGCGGTACCTTAATGATTGTAAATTTGATACAACATTTGACTTTATGGGAGAAGATACAGAGTGGGCCTTCAGGTTTGCGCAGAATAATAAGCTTGATATTCACCATGGCAAGAAAGTGATTTCTGTTGTCGAACGCTCTTTAACTATAGATGAGGCTGTACTTAGAACCGTTACACAAGGTTGGAGCAATTATAAAATTTCAGAAATGCATAAGCAGAGTCATCTAGAGGAAGTTCTTCGGTCAAATTGTGCAACCTTTGCTGACAAGCAAAAGAACCAAATTTTAGATGAAATTGCACTACTTCTAAAACATCCATTTTGTCGAGATGTGAACTTTCTTGAGATCAGTCAAAATTTAGATTTATGTAAGTACGAGGTAGAGAGCTTCTTACATGGGATCTGGTGGCGAGTAATAGAGCTTTGTAAGTCACTTGGTTATTTAGCAGCACAGGATGGATTGAGCAGAATGGAATTAGAAGAGCTAGTTCGGTCGTCCATAGAACTTTTTCCAAATGAAATCGTGAAAAACTGAACTACCTAGGACGTCTGCGTCGTTGACTTGAATTTGGTCGTGGGCGTTTTCCACCACTGCGTGCTGGCCCCCGAGATTCAGTGATTGGCGCGATGTAAGGAATACCACTTGGCTCTTGTGCACCAGTGATTGTCATTAACTCTGCGTCATTTGGTTTTACCCCAACGAAACGTGGTGTTACACCAGCACGAGAAGTTAATCCCTTTACAGAAGTTTGTTGTTTCGTTGTCGCAAGTAGAACCACTCCACCAGCTTCACCGGCACGTGCTGTGCGGCCAGAGCGGTGTAGATAATCTTTGTGATCTGTAGGTGCATCTACGTGCACAACTAGTGAGATTCCATCAACGTGAATACCGCGTGCGGCGACATCGGTTGCGACAAGTGCTGAGTTTTCTTGATCTTTAAATAGTTTAAGTGTGCGAGTACGAACTGCTTGTGATTTTCCACCGTGCAGTGCACCAACTGGTACACCAGCTTTTGCAAGGTTATCGGCAAGACGATCTGCACCGCGTTGAGTTTTAACAAAGAGAATTGTTTTTCCATTACGTGCTGCGATTTGTGCCGTGATTAAATCTTTATCACCTGGGTGCATAACAAGAACGTGGTGCTCCATAGTGGATACAGATGCGCGGTCGTTTTGTAGTGAGTGAGTCTTTGGGTTCTTCAGGTATGACTTAACGAGTGAATCAACACCGCGATCAAGGGTTGCTGAGAAGAGCAGACGCTGTCCGCCCATTTTGCCTTGATCAAGAATCTCTTTTACAAC
>CAFBMS010000021.1_pt1 | contig 16410 bp, 16 predicted proteins | sample 7269031 | NCBI WGS metagenome assembly CAFBMS01 (sample SAMEA6814072, study PRJEB35770) | uncultured Candidatus Planktophila sp. | biome: Freshwater; feature: Freshwater reservoir; material: water | place: Czech Republic | collected 2017-05-23 | depth 30m m
CGCCAGTGGAAAGTGATTGCACCTTCGATGTGGCCTTGTTCGTACAGTGTTGTGTCTTCATCTACTTCTACAAATACAACCTTTGGGTTCTTAAGGTTTTCAGTAACCCAATCAGTTGTAACCAATGCTGTTTCTCTTGACATTTTTTCTCCTATTTATCTAGTTAATTAACGGGTACGAATTCTTAAAACGAGCAGATACATCTCACAACCAAGACAGTAATTAAAAACTGAGTTTAAAAACGCTGCAGCAAGTGCAAACCCAACTGCGATACTAAATACCGGTACAGATCCGATTGCGGCGCCAAGTAAGCCCACGAGTGCGAAAACAAATCCCACACTCTGCGCGAACTGTGGCGGACGCGAATCTTCAGTCACGACTTCCCCACGAAGTCGCGGCTGAACTACGCTCTTGAAAATAAATGCGTAGGGAGTGAATTGAGGACCACGGATCGCCCCAATTGCGAATACAACTGCTTGAAGTGCGAGCACCCAAACGTTTTGTGTTGCTAGTGCTATTGCTAAAACAATAACTGTAAGAGTTGCACTAAAACGTGGGCCACGAACATCAATTAAGGTTGGTGTTTTTAATTGTTCTGACATGGAAGAAGGATAAAGAAGATAAAACCTAAATACTAATTGCGAAGAACTTGCACTTACTTAACTGATGCAATTGCAGCGAGAACTTCATCGCGTTTAGGCGCACCAACAGCGCGACCGACTTCTGTACCCGATTTATCGAGAATCAAGGTTGTTGGAGTAGACAAAATATTGAGGCGATTTACTAAATCCAGATGAGATTCGGCGTCGATATGAAGATGGGCCACATCGGCCATGTCAGCTGTCATCTGCGAAAGCAGTGCACGGGTTGTGCGACATGGTGTGCAAAATGCTGAAGAGAACTGCACCAACGTCACTCGAGATCCAAGGGGTGCACCCAACATCTGCGCATCAAGCACTGCTGCCTTGGCTTTGCGCACCTTGAAATGTCCCTCACGCAATTTGTGCCACATGCCGAAGGCAGTAGCCAGCGCCAACACAATAATGAGTGGAAGCAATGATTTCACAAGAGTATTGTTGCGCACTTATAAGGAATAGGAAACCCGACAATGGCCATGGTGTTGTTACTGACAAACACTCTTGGCGCGAGCGCAGAAGTTTTACCAGCGCTAGGTTTGCTACAACACAATGTAAAAATTCTTCCAGCAGAAGCCAGCGTCTTAGTCGATGTTCCTGACATGCAGGTGCTTCTCATCGATGCACGTCGTGACTTACCTGCGGCTAAATCTCTGACAAAACTTCTGACAACAACTGGTGTTGGTGCACCAGTGATTGCAATTACAACTGAAGGTGGCTTATCTGCCATAAGCGCAGAGTGGGGCATTGATGATGTCATGCTCGATACTGCAGGTCCTGCCGAAGTTGATGCACGTATTCGTCTTGCAATTGGCACGCATCAAGCGCTCTTGAACGCATCTGATCCAACTTCTGGTGAAATTCGCACCGGCGACGTTGTCATCGATGAGAATTCTTACACCGCACGTATTAAAGGCCGCGCTCTTGATTTAACATTTAAAGAGTTTGAATTACTTAAATATTTAGCACAACACCCAGGTCGTGTTTTTACTCGTGCGCAGTTACTTCAAGAGATCTGGGGATATGACTACTTTGGTGGCACGCGAACAGTTGATGTTCATATCCGCCGCCTACGTTCAAAGTTGGGCCCAGAATTTGAAGCAATTATCGGCACGGTGCGAAATGTTGGTTACAGATTTACTCTGCCTCACCACGGAAAAGACTCCAATATTTCTGAGCGTGTTTAAATCTGATGCGCCATATTCTAAAAATCCATCGTTCCCTGCGTGAGGCAATTCCACTTTCGAATCACTCATTTACTATTCGCACATTTAATCCCACTACTGATAAGGCTTCATGGTTAGAACTCAATAACACAATCTTTGCCCACCATCCTGATCAAGGAAATTGGGCGTTAGCAGACCTTGAAAATCGAATGGCAGAGCCTTGGTTTGATGCCGATGGTTTTTTCCTAGTTGTTGATGGTGCAACAATTATTGGTTTTTGCTGGACAAAGATTCATGATGAATTCGTTAATCAAGACCCTATTGGCGAGCTCTACGTTGTTGGTGTGCACCCAGAACACGCCCACAAAGGAATTGGTCGCGCAGTCTCTGTTGCGGCATTGAATTACTTAGTGAGCAAAGGCCTTAAAAACTCAATGCTCTATGTCGATGCCGATAACGAAAAAGGCTTAGCCCTCTATAAATCCCTAGGCTTTAATTAGTTCGGCACACAATTTACGGAAAGCTTTTGTGTGAGCATCAACATCTTCTTTCGTTGTATCTGGTGACATAAGAGCCATATTGTGAAATGGCGTTAAGAGAATTCCATCGTTGAGCAGACGCAAGTGGATGTACTGCTCGAGTTCGAAATCCCCACCGTCGGCTGCTTCTTTACCTGTTCGTGGTGCTTGTGGTGCAAATATGTATTCACCACGCGCACCCAAGCGATTGCAGTGCCATGGCAAGCCAAACTCTTTTATCGAAGCGTCAACACCATCTGACCAGCGAGTACCCAGTGCAATCATTTTCTTAAAATTCTTCTCATTCAAAACTTTCTTCAGTGTCACTCGCATTGCAGCAGCAGATAAAGCATTACCTGCCAACGTGGAACCAATTCCGCCCGTATCAACTATTTCGCGCTTAACTTTTGCGGCAATCTGATCGGCAATCGCCTTTGTCATTCCAAATGTTCCTGTCGGCAATCCACCTGCAATTGCTTTACCAATGGTCAACATATCTGGCTTAAGTTTGTGCAACTTAGTCATTCCACCAGGACCAACAGAAATAGTATGAGTTTCATCGATAATCCAGACAGCCCCGTACTTCTTAGCAAGTTTGCCAACTGCTTCTAAATAACCCTTTTCAGGTAGAACAATTCCGATATTCGTCATCGCTGGTTCCATCAAGATTGCTGCTACATCACCATGTTTTAGGGCTGCTTCCATCGCATCTAAATTATTGAATTCAACGACCCGAGTTGTTTCGGCTAAATCAACAGGTGCGCCAATGTTTCCTTCGCGCTTAACAGTATTGCCAGCAGCATCTAAGGTTGCAAAAGTCTCATCAACTGATCCGTGATAGCACTTGTCAATCACGATAATTTTTTGTTTACCTGTAACAAGTCTGCAATATCTAATGGAGTGACGATTGGCATCTGTTGCAGAAACTGTAAATTGCCACATTGGCAGACCAAAGCGCTCCGTTAAATCCCGGCCCACAGCCAGTGCGTCTTCTGTAGGCAACATCGCTGTAAGTCCAGAGTTCAATTGTTTCTTAATCGCCGCAACTGTTGCAGCAGGTGAGTGCCCTGTCATAGAACCTGTATCACCGAGGCAGAAATCAATATAAGAATTTCCATCGACATCTTTGAAGTGCGCACCTTTAGCGTTTTTCACAAAGAGTGGATACGCACCAGGCCACTTAGCCATCCAGGACATCGGAACGCCACCAGGCATTGTCTTCTTTGCTTCGGCAAATAGTGCAGCACTTTTTTTGGTACGCGCAAGGAAACGTTTTTCCTCTTTTTTCATTAACTGTGCAAGGTGGTCGCGATTAATCATTTAGCAATTCTACTTACTCTTCTTCGAAGATAAACAGAGCTTCTATGTAGTTCTCACCCGTGATGCCCAAGTTTTGCGCATCAGGTGGCGCGGTTTGTGGCTGAATACAGATGCCATCTGGATCCTCTGTATACATCACCCACCATGGTGCATCTGATTCGATACTAATTCGCGCAACATCTTCCCAAAAAATACTCGGCGTTCCGCGCACTTCTGTGAATGCGTCATCCCATGGTTCAGAAATTGGTGAAACTATTTTTCCATCAGGTAATCCATCTGAATCACGCGATAACATTTTTGCTGCACTAAATTCCACTTCGGCGCTTCCGCCACGATCTAGATCGCGGATAAACCACGGATGAAATCCCATCCATGCTGGCAAATCACAATCACCAGGATCGTATTCAAGTGACCAACGAATTGCATCATCTAATACTTCAATACTCTGTTCGACAGTTGCTCCGCCATACGGTTTTGGCAAGTGCAACATCGCACGTCCTGGACCAATTTCTTGCCACGAAGATTCAAACCCAAAACCATGAATTGCATGTGGTGGAAAAATATTCGTTGGTAACTGAAACTCTTCACCGCTGGGAGATTTAATAATTCCATCTCGTATGCGCCCAGCCCACGGCGCCATTGCATACCAACCATGCGTGTGTGGCGAACCGCGAAATTGCAGAGCGAATTGCATATCGCGCCAGATCAACGATGAGATACGTGCACCTTGGTCTAAATCAATATTTATCTGAAACTCTGCATCATCAATAAATTGCACTGTGTTCACCTTTTCGCGCTATGCGCACTAGCCAAGCCAACGATTGTCTCGACCATAAGAGCATCTTGCCCTAAATATCGTTAACGCTCCACGCTGTATTCTCGTTGCGATTTACAACCCACGCCGAATAACTAGCTAACTCAGGCAATCCAAACCACTTTGCTCCATCTTTGCCAGCAACCATCAACGCTGTTGCCAGCGCGTCGCACAACCCAGCATCCGGGCCGATAACACTTGCAGAGAGCGCACCAATTGCAATCATCTTCGTATATGGATCATGAATATGCGCGCCTCGCTCGTAATCTCCACTGGTTGCAATTGCGCCATCACCAATTTCAACAACGTGCACAACTTCTTGCGTGTTATCAGGATTCGAAATACCAACAGACCATGGCTTTAAAACACCTGCATCATTGAACCCACCACGCAGTGCTAAATCCCCCGCACAATTTACTTGCACATGTTGTGCGCCATTTTCTTGCGCAATATCTGCGCACTTATCTGCAGCCCATCCTTTTACATATCCACTGGGATCAAACCCACCAGGCACGCTCCACGGATCGAAAGCGCCATCAGTTAAATCCTTTGCAATCGCACACAAATTAGCCACTTCAATTACATCTGCAGGCGCGGACGCAATGTCCATTCGACCACTACGCACTTGCGACACAACAGAATCTTGCCTATACGTAGAAAACAAATCATCAACTAAAGTTACAAAGGCATGTATCTCAGAAAATGCGGCTGCGGAATCAAAATCAATTCCTTCGCAATCAAAGTAAAGCTTTGTGCCCCAAGCATCGATTGTGTGGCGCTGGCGCATAAGAAGATTTATAGACCAGCTTTAGCAATTGCTGATGTGAGTGATTGGTACCAAGCATAAGAAGTATAAGAAGCGCCTGAAACACCTTGGATATTTGCCGATTGTGCGGCAATAGTTTGTTGACGCAAAAGTGGCACTGCCTTCTGTGTGTAACGATCATTGCTACCCGTTGGGGCGCGCACTGCCTGTGCATCAGTGATCTTTCCATTTTGCACAGTGATCTTTACTTGCACAACGCCGTAGCGCATGTTGATTGCATCGCCTGTAAATGAACCACCTGCCGCTGCACTTGGTTGCGTAGCAGTAGGTGCAGGAGTTGCTGTTGCTGAAGCTGATGCAGTCGGTTTTGTGCTTGGTTTCGTAGTGGGTTTCTTTGTCGGCTTCGTAGTTGGTTGCGAAGTCGCAGTTGCAGAAGCACTGGGTGTTGCACTTGGATCTGTTTGCGGGATTCCACCCGCGATTGATGTTGTACTACCTAAGTTCGGCGGAGTAATCGTTAAGACTGCGCCCAATCCACCGATTGTGCCACCAGCGATTAAGAGTGCTCTTCTCATTTGATCTCCGTGTGATATCCGAATGCTTCGTCATGGAATTTATCTTTTGGAACACCAACATCTTGCGCTGCCTTGCGCACTGATTCAACCAATGGACCCGGTCCACAAATATAAATATCAGAGTCTGCAAAGCTAGGTACTAACTTTGTTAAGGATTTTGCATCCATCGGATGATTCTTACGCGGACCCACCAAATAATGCACGCGAATCGTGCCATCGGAATTTGCTACCAAATAATCTATTTCTTCACGTAAAACTAAATCTTCTTCTCGAGATGCTCTATAAATAACATCCATCTGCACGCCGTTTTTAAACTCTTCGATGATTGCTCGAATTGGCGTAATACCAACGCCACCGCCAACTAAAACGACGTGTGGGCTAGACGCTCGCCCTGCAGTAAATGCACCATAGGGTCCTTCTACAAATACCCGTGTGCCTGAATGTAATAACGCCAATGAACGCGAGTGATCGCCAAGTCCTTTGACAGTAATGCGCACAAAGTGTTCAGTCGGCGCCGCCGACAGAGAATAAGGGTGTGCAACAAGTAAGTGTCCCTTTTCTAGAAAGCGCCAAGAAAAGAATTGTCCGCCTTGGGCTGCAAGTTTGTATAACTTACGTCCACGCATAATCACAGAGACAACATCTGGTCCTTCAATGACAACGCGATCAACTTTAAGGTTATGTCGCAATGACCGCACCAATGGCAAACCAATTCGCCAATACAAAACCGATGCACCCATCAATACATATAGCGCTGTCCAATACAAACGAGCCAGCGGATGGCCAACAAACATCGAACCGTTAAGTACTTGGTGCATAAAGGAAAGCGCAATCGCAGCGTATGTATAAATGTGAATAATCCACCATGTCTCATATGACATCTTGGCTCTCGCCTTTTTATACGACGTCACACCCGCCAACACCATCAATACGAAACCACCGAGTCCAGCCCACATCCAATAAAACTTATGGAGCACGTTCCACGTTTCTTTATACAACGGGACTTGATCTTGTCCGGCATAACCAAGGATCACAAAGATTACGTGAAAGCCAATTAGAAATAAGGAGTACGGCGCCAACTTACGATGCCATGTCACTAACCTGTCATGACCAACACTGCGTTCCACAAAAGGAATTCGCGCTATTAAGAAAATACCCAGAACTGCAAAATACGTACCGACTAGTGCGCACAAACGAGAGAAAGAAGTTATCGCTGCATAAACCGAAGATATGTCTGCGTGCGACATCGAGGTCACTTGCATTGCAACAGTTAGCCCTAAACCAAGGCCCGCAATCAGAGCTGCCCAATCAACACCAGCCCGCGATGAGTACTTAATCGTGGACGAGTTGCTCATGCCCCCATTGAACTCCTATTTCCTGTGAGTTGCGTCAGAAAACTTGAGAATAAACTCTCATTAACTTAATACCAGACTAATTTGCCCTTAACGTTTCTACAAATGAGAGTTTTTGCATCTGAAGTCACTTTTTTACCCCGAACTGTGCAGGTTTTTCCCTTTATGTATTTAGTGCCAACCGTTGGTTGAGGAACTCGATCGCTGAGATCGCTAAAGAAATACTGCGATACATTTCGAATTGCTACACCACTTCTTAAGTACTTTCCTTGATCTGTCATTGCAACTTGATATTTATTAGCTTGCGCTCCTGTGATATCTGTACAAGTACTCAGCACCGTGGAAGAACATCGTTGCCACTTAAACAAGAAATCAGTTGTATTTGTTCCTGCCCAAATTCCAGAGTCACTCTCTAAAGTTTGTCCTCGAGAAGCAAGTCCACTGACCTGTGGAATTAAGAACGGACTCATCGAGCCGATAATTCCTGTAATGGAATTGGTTGTTACAGAGACAGAGCCGACAGAATTCGTTGCTTTAACAATAGCTTTAATGGAATTTCCGCCATCTTCATACGTTATTTTGTATGTACTTGTTATTGCAGAATTTATGGCTGAACAGACATTGGCTACACTGCATCTTTGCCACACATAAGAATATGTTGGAATTGGAAAACCACTCCATAGGCCATTATCGACAGTAACTATTTCGCCTTCTTTACTTAAACCAGTAATACTCGGAACTTTGGTATTAACTGGAGCCGTTGGTTTAACAATCGGACCAAACACCGGACTAAATTTTATTGTTCCACCAAAATTATTAACTCCCGTGACCTGAACTCGATAATACATATTCAAATCAGAATCATTTAACGTAATAAATTGCCCTGGCTGCGGTGAGAGATTTACGCAACTTTCAACACCTGTTGCAGTGCACTTCTGCCACACAGTGGTGAAGGTTGCTGCTGGATTTGCTACCCAGCCACCAGGTGAGTACTGAATTTTCTGACCAACTACAGGATCGCCAGAAATGAAGGGTGATGAAGTATTTCTAGGTTCAGAAGAAATTGCTGACGTGGGTGAACTCTTTGCCGATGCAGGTAATCGATTAGTCACATCCGAAATCGTTACTTCAGATCGTATATACGTTCCAACTTCGGCGGCCGCAATTCCATAGGAGCTGCTGGTTGCACCCGAAATATATACGCAAGAACTCTCTGTTTGATTTGAACAACGTAACCACTTATAGGAATAGATTCCAGCGTTAGGAGTCGACCATGTACCAGTTGTAGTCGTCAAAATGTTTCCAAAAGAAGTTGTGCCAGTTACTTTAGGCAAAACTGTATTAACTGGCTTGCTCAAGACAATGACTGTTGGAGCAGTTAATACTGTTGTTCCGCCGCTTACATCAAGTGCAGTTACAGATACTCGAAGATACTTTCCAGAATCACTTTGGGTGATCACATACGTCAAAGCATTCGCACCAGAAATTGCAACACACGTTGTTGTTGTGACTAGATCCGTACATCTCCTCCATTGATAGGAATAGTTCTCGATAGTTCCTACCCAGGTTCCTTTTGAGACAGTCGCTGTTGCTCCAACTGAGATATTTCCACTAATTAAAGGCAGCACGCTATTTGTTGGTGCAGCCAATGATGGTGAAACGCTGAAAATTGAAAGCGCCAATACCGAAATCGATAGAACTTTTAGAGATCGAAACCCAAAGAAACTTTTCATAACAAAATCATTTCATTGAACGGGAGTTTTGCTCGGAAACGCCACGACGTGCACGAAGAATTCTCACTATTCTCACAAAAATCTATGTAGTGGGCTTCCGCATCTCTATACCTCTATTACACTTAAGTCCTGATGAAGCATTTGCAATTAGTCCGGCTGCTCGTTAGCCGCGAATTAACTCTGCGATACAAGCGCAGTGTGATTGGCATTGGCTGGACTCTCTTAAATCCAATGCTCACTAGCTTTGTTCTGTGGGTTGTCTTCTCATATGTATTCGCGGGTCGATTACCTGACGACCAGCAATACGCCCCTTATTTAATGGCTGGCATAGTTCTAAACTCATTTTTTAATCAAGGATTGATGTTATCCGCCTATTCAATCCAATCAAATAGCGGTGTGTTGACCAAGATATATGTTGCGCCACAAGTTTTTCCAATTTCGGTAGCCCTTGCTGGACTAGTTAACTTTTTTATTGGCTTAATTCCACTTGCGGCAGTTGTTTATGTCTCTGGGCAATCACTGTCGCTGACTTTTCCATTGGTCATAATTGTGGGATTCTTCCTTGCACTGCTTGTTGCCGGAATTGGTTTGTCACTATCACTGGTTTTTATTCGCTTTGACGACACAAAGAATATAGTCGCTATTTTGCTCTTGATTCTTACCTACGTAACACCGATCTTTTACCCTATTTCTGTTCTTAGCGAAAGAATGCAAAGAATTGTCAATCTCAACCCGTTGACGAGCTATCTAGATTGCTTCCGCTGGGCATTTTCTAATAACGCAACAGCCACAATAAATGACTGGTTGTACATGAGTGCAACTGGCATCTTTGCAATTCTTATTGGTACATACATATTTAAGAAATACTGGCCAAGAACGGTGGCGATGCTCTAATGGCAACTATTGAAATCACCAACGTCAGCTTCACTTATCGGGTACTTAAAAATCGATCAGGTTCCATTAGGGACCTATTTAAAGATTTCATAACTAGAAAAGCACACGTTGAAAACTATGTAGCACTCAAAGATGTTTCCTTCACCGTTGATTCCGGTGAAGTTATTGCCATCATCGGCAAAAATGGTGCAGGTAAATCAACACTGCTAAAAATACTTGCTCGGGTTCTACCCCCAACAACTGGCACAGCAAAGGTTTCTGGATCAATCGCGCCGATGATCGAACTCGGTGCTGGTTTTCACCCAGAGATGTCGGGTACTGAAAACGTACTTCTCTACTCAACGCTTATGGGTCGCGACGTTTCAAAAACGAAGTCACGCATTCAAGCCATCGGCGAGTGGGCTGGCGTATCAGATCACATGGATTTTCCATTGCGCGCATTTTCCTCAGGAATGGTTGCACGACTGGCTTTTGCTACAGCAACTGATGAAACATCAGATGTATTACTCATTGACGAAGTTCTCAGTGTCGGAGATGCAGATTTTCGAGCAAAATCCAGTGCACGCATGGATGAATTAATTCATCAAGGATCAGCAGTGGTACTTGTTTCGCATGATATGAACACGGTGAAAAAACTTGCTACCAAAGCTGTTTGGTTAGAAAACGGTGTTGTAAAGATGTCTGGCCCAGTAGACCAAGTTGTCACTGCCTACGAAAACCAATAAATAATGCGCGTACTACATGTTATTGCTCGCCTCAATGTTGGTGGTACGGCTAGATACATCACCCGCTTAGCCGAAGAACTACCAAAACATAAAGTTGAAACATTTATTGCTACAGGTTTTGTTCAAGGATCTGAAGAAGAAGACCCTTCGGCAAAAAAACTAAAAGTAATTCGTATCCCATCTCTTGGCCGTCAATTTAATCCAATTAAAGACCACCTTGCTCTCAAGCAATTGTTAGAAGTAGTCAGGGAAGTAAAACCAGATATTTTGCATACTCATACATTTAAAGCAGGATTTATCGGCCGAATTAAATCAAAAGAGATTAATAAAGCAGCTGGCAAAAGAGTTAAATTTGTTCATACTTTCCATGGTCACTTATTTGACGACCCAGAGTTTTCTGGACTTAAATCATTAATCATTACTTCATTTGAACGTCGCTTTGCAATGCGCACAGATGCAATCGTCACTGTCGGGGCGCAAGTTGGCAAAGAATTACTAGAACGCGAAATAGGACAACCAGAACAATTTACAAATATTCCCCCTGGTCTAGACCCTCTAAAACTTGCGAAATCAAAGCCGCGTTCTAAGGTAACTATTGGATGGATCGCGCGCGTCACAGGAGTAAAAAATCCATTGCGCGCTCTGGAAGTTGCACGACTTTTTCCTGACGCGCAATTTCTTATTGCAGGCGGTGGTGACATGCTCGAGCAAGTTAAATCGCAAGCGCCAAAAAATACAAAAGTTTTAGGTTGGACAGATGCCGCAAAATTATTCGCAGCATCAGACATTATTCTTTCTACAAGTGAAAATGAAGGAATGCCAATCGCGCTTATTGAAGCGCAACTTGCATCTAAGCCAGTTGTTGCAACAAATGTAGGAGGCGTTGCTGAAGTAGTACTCAATAAGAAGACTGGATTTGTCACCAGAAAGAGCACAGAAGAACTAGCCACGGCTCTTGAAAAACTCATTAAATCCAAGGCCCTGCGAACCGCACAAGGTCGAGCGGCAAAGGCTCACGCTACGAAGGCTTTCTCTATTGAAAAGATGATTAAAGCCCATGTTTTGCTCTATAAGAAATTAACAAAATAGGATTACCCCATGCGCGTACTTATTACTGGTGGGGCTGGATTTATAGGTTCTCACTTAGCCGATGCCCTTATTGCGCGCGGTGACCAGGTTGTTGCACTCGATAATTTCTCCACAGGATCAACTGCCAACATTAAACATCTCACTAAGAACTTTGAGCTTGTTGAAGGCGATATCCGAGATACCAAACTGGTGCAGGATTTAGTAAGCCAAGCCGATCTCGTCTTTCATTTAGCTGCAGCCGTCGGCGTAAGTTTGATCCTTGAATCTCCAATTGAATCTATCTCTACAAATATTTTTGGCAGTGAGAATGTTTTGCTTGCTGCTGCGCAGTTTAAGAAGAGAATTTTAATCGCAAGTACCTCAGAGATTTATGGCAAAGGCGTTAAACAGCCTTTAAACGAACTAGATGATCGCGTGATTGGATCTCCGCAGAAACTTCGCTGGTCATATTCAGATGCCAAAGCAATTGATGAAGCCATGGCAGTTGCGCTGCATCACAAATCAAATTTACAGGTCACAACTGCTCGACTATTTAACACGGTGGGCCCACGACAATCATCGCGCTACGGAATGGTTGTTCCACGATTTATTGGTGCTGCTGTAAAAAACACACCAATACCTGTCTACGGCAACGGAAACCAAACTCGTGTGTTTTGCCATATCTTCGATGTTGTAGATGCCTTGCTCCAACTCGTTGCCACAGATAAAACCGTAAATGAGGTCTATAACGTTGGCGGAATTGGTGAGATCAGCATGACCGAGTTAGCCAACAAGGTAGTCGAGGAAACAAAATCACAATCCACAATCGAGTACATCCCTTACGAAAAAGCTTACGCACCTGGTTTTGAAGATATGGAACGTCGCGTTCCAGATATCACCAAGATTACAAGTGCAATTAATTGGACACCGCAGAGAGATCTTTCACGAATCATCTCTGATGTTGCTGCCCACATCACAAACTCTTAAAGACCAGCAACGCCTTTTATTGTTCCGGTGCAATCAAAAACGTAAGTAGCGCCACCCTTAATTTCGGCCTCGCTGACAACATCGTGTTTGGTCACAACAATTGCAACATCGAATCCCTTGAGATCAGCACTCGACTGGTTGTTCCATGTACCCACTACTGGATCGTGCCAAGAAACTTTCGCGCCCACCTTTTCGAGTTCAGAAATAATCAAGGCAGCGGGTGCCTCGCGAGTGTCAGAGATATTGGCTTTATACGCTAAGCCAACAACAACGATGTTCTTTCCCTTGAGGTTTCCAACATCTTTACCCACTCTCGAAACAACGTACTTAGATATGCCCAGGTTCACTTCATTTGCGTACCTGATAAAGGTCGCAGGCACTCCAGCGCCCTCTGCAACGTAAGCCAAATAACTCGGATCAATAGGAATGCAATGCCCGCCCACGCCAGCACTTGGGTTAAAACTCATAAATCCAAATGGTTTGGTGGCAGCCGCGTCTAGTACTTCTCTAGTTGGAATATTCAAAGCATTACTAATCTGTGCAAATTCATTTACTAATGCAATATTTACCTGTCTAAAAGTATTTTCAAATAACTTTGCAGCCTCTGCTACTTCAGGTGTAGATACCGCAACAATCTGATCACAAAAAGCGCCATAAAACTTACTTGCCAACGCAGTGGCCTCTGGTGTTAATCCAGCCAGCAATCTCGGCGTATTTTTCTGGCTCCACTTAACATTGCCCGGATCAACTCTTTCTGGCGAAGCTGCATACATATGCCCCACTCCAGACGCACCTTCAATAAAGGCAGCAATCTCATTGCGCAGTGTGCCCGGATAAGAAGTTGATTCGTTAATGATTAATACTGGTTTTTTTACATTATCAATAATAGTTTTACACGCTGCACGGACAGCAGATAAATCTGGCTGCCTTGCGCTGTCTAACGGAGTAGGCACAGCAATCACAATTATTTCAGCGCCACCTATTAGTGACGCATCAGTTGTACCTGTGTAATCACCTTGAAAGTTAAGCACAGATATAACTAAAGCATTTGTATCAAAACCAATGACAGAGTGACCAGCACCAACAGATGCCTCTGCAATTGAGCGTCCAACATATCCTTGGCCAATGATGGCAATTTTCATCGAAATCCTTATTTGAATTTCGTGTACAAAGGATTCAGTTTTAGCATCATCTCTAGCGCTTTAGCTTTTTCATTTTCTGTTGAATTCGGGATTGAATTAAGAATCTGCCAAGCATTGTAATTATTAGGAAATTGCTTTACGGCATCCCTGGAAACAGCAATCGCTTGATCTGGTAATTTATTTTGGAGAAATAATCCCGAGATATAATTCATTCGGATGACATCCTGTGGCCATTTCTGAGAAGTGGCTATAATTTTATTACCATTGCGAGATTTAATTGCACTTCTAAAATCTGCATCAGCTAAATATGTGGGTAAACCAAGCGTTAACCCAAGAACCAATCCAAATGCAACTCGTATAGAAAAATTGCCATTTTTTCTTGCTTTACCCATTCTTGGCTGAGGTTTTACTTGCGAACTCGTGGTTTCACGGGTGTTTACCTCATAACCAATAATTAAACCCGAAGTTACCCAACCCCAAATCGCCAGCCCAAGTTGATTAATCGAAATCAGTGATTGCGCTGTGTATCCAACCCACGCAACTAAAATAGCTATAAAAAATGGTTCAAAAGATTGCGTACGTTTTAAAACACGTACCGCAGATAGCACAGTAAGAATTAATAAAGCGAAATACAGAACTAAAAATGGTATTCCACCATTTGCAGAAACATCTAATAAAATATTGTGAGCCGAATCGGTATAATTTTTTCCTGCAGGTCGCGTTGTAGAAACCAAATCCCGGCTTCGATAATAGAAATCTCTGAATGAATCGAGACCAACACCAACAAAAGGGTGCTCTAACGTCATTTTCCATCCAGCGCGCCAATAATCACCACGATACGAAACTGAATCTTTGTACAAAATGGATTGCCAAGGACTTTTTTGTAAAATATCCAACATCGTGGACAGGAATCCCACAACCACGCCAAGTGCAATTAGATGCCTAAATTTTCTTAAATTTTGTGTTTGGAAAAATAGAATCAAAATTGCTAAGGATAAACCAAAGCCAAAAACCAAAAATCCTTGTTGAGAATCACTAGCTGTTATAACAGCTAATGCACTAATTACATATATTCCAGAAAGTATGCGCCACAGAATTCGTGTGCTCTTGCTTAAAATGAAAGCTGAGAGTGACGCGGCGCTAAATCCCATAAACGCTGATTGGAAATTTGGATTTCCAAAAAATCCGATAACGGGACTAAACGGGTTCTTCCATGGAACTGGGTCCGCTCCTGCATACTGTATGAATCCATAAATAATTGATAACGTGCCAGTAATGATCAAAACTCTTAAGATTTGTTGAAATAGATCTACGGAAGAAACCTTAGCTGCTACTAAAAAAATCATTACTAGAGCCAAATAAGCCAAGAATCCTGTTTGTCTTCCTTGCACACCAAAAACTTGTTCCAACTTATTTCCTGGTGCAAAAATTAGGACCAAAATTGTCTGAAGCACAAAAAACGATGAGAGGACGAAAGTGGTACGAAACGAGCTTTTATGCATAGTTGTTAATTCAGGAAAAGCCGCCAAAAAAACAACAGAACCCATTACCAGCAACGCAAGCAATCGGGGAATATTTACGGAATCATAAGAAGTCCATGGGGTAATAATGAGAGTCACGATTGCAACACCCCAAGAAAGAATTGGATTTACTCTTTTTTCAATCAGACTCACGTTGTAATGGTACATAAATTCTCAAAAATATAAGCCAAAAGGCGGCCCCTGCCGAAGCAGGAACCGCCTTTTAGTGTCTATCGAAGAGTTTTTACTTCTTCTTTAGAAGAGCCTTCTGAAGGGCTGCAATCTGCTTGTTGATAGATGCGATCAAGGAAACCATTGCCTTGAGAACATCTGGCAGTCCAACGCCTGAGTCAGCAACTTTGTATGTTGCTTCTAGGGCTACTGGAACTGCTGTAGAAGTATTTGTGTCATCTGATTTAAATGACATTCCGTAGTTACCTACGATTGTGCTTGCGTAGTACTTCTTTACCCATGCACCCTTAAGAGATGTTAAACCATCCCAGTCAGTTGTACTTACTGCAGCACCGCCGGCCCAGCTTACGCCGGTAACGGAGGAAGTAAGAGAAGTTCCATCAGCAACGATGTTTCCATCTTCGTCTTTACCAACGATAGTTACTGTCACAACTTCACCTGGAGCATAAATAGCCTTATCAAGTGACATGCTGTAAGTAGAGAATGTGCCAGATGAAATTGTCTTAATTGGAGCTGATGTGACGTATGTACCATCATCTAGTTTCACGCGGATTGTTGTCTCTGACGCACCAGTATCGCTACCAGTTGTCAAAGAAACAGTTGCAGTTGTAGTTGAAGATGTTGCTGCGCCAGCTGCTGCACTCAGATTTGTATCAAGTGTAGCTAATCCAGCTTCAGAAGCCCAACCAGCTAATTGATTTCCAGCTGAGTCTAGAACTGTGTATTTCGCATTAGCGGAAAGTCCAACACCAATTGCGCTAGGAACTGATGAAACAACGATCTTCGCAGCTTGACCTGTGAATTTAATTGTCTTTGTTCCAATAACAGCTCCGTTGAGGGAGATGGTAACTGTTGTAGTCAAAGGTGTAGTAACACCACCATTGTTTACATTCAATTGTGCAGTTGCAATGCCTGTTGTTGTGACGTCATTTGTACGGATGGAATCAAGTGTTCCTGTTGCCCATGAGACACCAGCACCATTTGTAGATGTAGCTGACAAGTA
>CAFBMS010000022.1_pt1 | contig 15211 bp, 8 predicted proteins | sample 7269031 | NCBI WGS metagenome assembly CAFBMS01 (sample SAMEA6814072, study PRJEB35770) | uncultured Candidatus Planktophila sp. | biome: Freshwater; feature: Freshwater reservoir; material: water | place: Czech Republic | collected 2017-05-23 | depth 30m m
GTGTTTATATGTTGTTCGTAAAATTACGGGTTCAACATCTAATAAACCATATCGTTGTCCAGGTTGTGATCAAATGATTCCAATGGCAACACCACACACAGTTGCATGGCTAGATGGTGATGAAGAAGGTCGACGCCATTGGCACAACGCATGTTGGGCAAAACGTGTCAACAGAAAACCTCGTACAGAACGTACTAGAAATGCGCCGCGCTATTAGTTAATTGATTTTAACCGAAACGACCGTTTAGCCACTTTGTTAGTTTAATAATTAACTTATCGTTGCTCGCAGTTCGCTTAAAGCTTGTAAATGAAATTGGCAGTTGAAAACGTGCACGAACAATTGTGCGCGCATAAGTAAATTCAAGTATTCCTTCTGGACCATGAATGCGCCCATAACCACTATCTTTCACGCCACCAAATGGCACTGATGCCACGGCAGCAAATGAAATGGTTGAGTTAATGGCAACCATTCCGCAGTGAAGTTGTGCGGCTATTTTCTTTCCTTGGCGCTTGGACCAGATGGATGCACCAAGGCCATATCGAGATGCGTTAGAGAGAATGATTGCTTCGTCCACACTCTTCACACGATTGATAACAATCGTTGGACCGAATGTTTCATCCTGCATCGCACTTGAATCCTCTGGAACATCGACCAAGATAACTGGTTCTACGTAAGGACCTTTAACAGACTTTGCTCCACCATAAATTGCACGTCCACCACGCTTTAGTGCATCTTTAATGTGCGCTTGAATAATTTCTAATTGCTTTGGCATGGTGGCAGGTCCGTAGTTTCCAATACCCGGTTCGCCAGGTTTGATATCTTTTACAGCATCCAACATCGCTGCAATAAATTCATCGGCAACACTTTCGACTACATACACACGCTCAGCGCCAATACATGTTTGCCCACCGTTAGACATAGAAGACCAAATAGTGTTTTCAGCAGCGCGCTTTATATCTGCGTCATGAGCGATGATGACAGGATCTTTTCCACCGCACTCAAGAACAACTGGCGTCATTGTTTTTGCACACGTTGCGGCTACAACCATCGCCGTCTTTGTTGATCCAGTAAAAGCTAATTTGTCTACGTGTGCTTCGCAGAGTGCACGGCCTGTATCACCAAGGCCTGTTACACAGAGCAAAATATTTGAAAATGGTGCAACTTCTGCAAATGTGCGAGCAAGCCAGACACCAACACCTGGTGTGTATTCACTTGGCTTAAATACAACTGTATTTCCTGCAGCAAGTGCGTAAGCAATTGATCCCATTGGTGTAAAAATTGGATAGTTCCACGGACCAATTACTCCGACTACTCCAACAGGTGAGCGCTCAACAGTTGCAGACATATTCGCCATTACAGCGCCAGGAGAACGATGAGATGTGCGCATTACTTCTTGCGCATGACGAGCAGCCCATGCCAAGTGGCCAGCAGCGAGAGATGCTTCAAGTTTTGCATCGCTAACAGGTTTTCCGGTCTCCATTGAAATAAGTGCGGTGCACTCATCAACTCGCTCCATTAACAACTTGCTCCACGCTAATAAAACTTTCTTGCGACCACGAAAACCGAGTGCAACCCATTTATCAGATGCGATGCGAGCCTGAGCAACAGCTACGCGAACATCGGCATCCGTATGAATTGGAAAAGTTCCGATGGCATCGCCAGTTACTGGGTAATGTGAGTCAAATGTTTTTGAACGTGTAGGCATTTGCAAAGAATAGTCGTTAGATAATCCCGTTGCTAGATAAGATTGCTGACATGCCAGAATTAATACGCCCGAGCACTATTTTGCCCGCTGTGCGTACCTCATTTGTAGTGCGAACCGAGGATGGTATAGATCTTGTTGGAGAAATCGCTCGACCAATAGAACAATCAACAGGTTCCATTTTGATGATTCATCCACTGCCTACTGCCGGCGGCATGATGGATAGCCACGTGTATAAGAAAGCTGCAAATAGATTGCCAGCTATGGCAGGGATAAATGTTGTTCGCTTTAATACTCGCGGAACAATGAGTGAAGCAGGCACCAGCACCGGTCACTTCGATAACGCAGTATCTGAACGATTCGATGTTGAAGCGATGATTAATTACTGCCTTGACGAATTGAAGTTAGAAAATCTCTGGATTGTTGGTTGGTCATTCGGTACCGACCTTGCACTTAAATTTGCTCGAGATAAAAGGCACAAAGGTCTGATTCTGTTAAGCCCGCCACTTCGCTTTTCAACCGACGAAGATCTGCAGTGGTGGAGTACCGATGGTCGCCCCGTAACTGCCCTTGTTCCAGAACACGATGAGTACCTAAAACCTGATGAAGCAATTAAAAGATTCGCAGCGCTAAAACAAATATTGATTATTCCAGTTGATGATGCTAAACATCTATGGGTTGGCGAACCCGCGGTTTATAGAGTGCTAAGTGAGATTACTAAGATAATTGCGCCCGATTACTTACCGTTGCCAGAATAGTTTTAATAATTACACAGAGCTACACGTAAAAACTACTTGGATTACCCTTGCCTATAGGAACAGAAATCTTTAGGGTTAGAGAGGTCTATTGGGGCCTTTAGGGAACAGCACGAAACTTTAGTTCAGTTGAGGTTTCCTGCAGATTGGATAGAAATTTGAGAAAACTCAATTTTGTCGACGACAGTTCCAGGCCCTTTTTTATTCTGCCTTTACTTAAGTTTTTAACGTACCTGTTTTCGACACTAATTCTTGGCATTCTTTTGTCAGCCGCTACGTCAACTGCTGCAAATGCGGCGGCAACGACAATCACAGGAAAAATTTCTGGGGTTCCTTCTGGCTCGTGGGGACTGTCGTGGGCTGAAAAGAAGGTTGACGGAGAGTGGATAAGAATTGATGGTTCGGTAGATAAATTTGATGGAGCACTCGGAAAGTACACAGCAAAAATTGGCGAGGAAAATGGATCTCTAGTTCGAATCTGGGTCATTATGTCAAACCAGCCAGGAAGCACCTACGTTTTGGGTGGACAAGAATTTACAGTTTCCAGAACTTCAGAAGTAAAAAATCTTTCGGCAGGAGCTATAAATTTACGTCTGAGTATTGCAGGTGTTAAACAGAAGATTGCATGTTCAACCTCATGGGTCAGCTTAACTTCTGAAGATTTTCCATCAAATAAAGGTTATACACCCAATGTCACCTTCAAAGATGGCGTCGGAAACCTTTCGTTACCAGCTGGCAAAACATATCAAATAAGTGGGTATTGTGGAAAATCAAAGCAAATTGCGCTTTCCGTGGAAGTTACTTCAACTCTAAAAAATGTAGAAATAGAATTACCCGAACCGAATGTGACAGGTTCTGTAAGTGGAATTAGTGATTCTAGTTCGGCGTACGGAGTAGTTCAAAGAAAAGGAACTGGGACCTGTGGAGGTATCACAGATATTTGGACAACTGTGTCCGGCCAATTACTAACCGCCTCTGGAGAGTTTGCAAACTGGCTGGATCCTGGAACGTATCGAATCAAATTTATTCCGAACAACGATCTCCTATCCGCGCAAAATAAAACACCGACTAATTTTGTAAACACGTATTCCGAATCCTTTACGGTGGAAGAAGGTGTACCTGTAGCAGTTCCAACGGTAACTATGTCAAGCACCCCAAATTTTATTTACACACTCGGACCAACTTCCAGCGTAGTTGGTGGTTATGTACAAATCCTGCAGATTTGTGGAGATTCAACTTCAAGTCCCGCATTTGATCAAACGAACCAAAATATTGGAACTGATGGAGTTATCAAGAATTATCTACTTCCAGGTAAATATTGGGTTATCCTTTCACCGGGTGACATTCCAGGCGGATATGTACAGTCCGAAAGCCAAATATTCGAAATCACAGAAGAAAATTCGGTTTATAGAGGGTCGCTAAATCTAAAGCGGCCAAATCTCAAAGTTATTGTTTCACCAAAAGAAAATGCCATGAATGGGTATGCTGAAATTTGGGACAACGCCACAAATAGTTATCTACCAAGAAAAGACACTTTTCTAAATACAAATGGCGAATTCTCACTTTATCTTGAGCCTGGAAATTATAAATTTGTAATTCATCCTGGGCTTGAATCACCATTAGCAAATCGCACTACTGTCAAAGAATTTATCAAAACAGATGCAGAGCAAATCTTAAATGTTACTTTGTCAAGAGGTAATATTTCGGGACGGGTAACTCCAGTAAATAAAATAAAAGATGGCGTTGTTTACGCAGAAGAGAAAATAGATGACCTTAAAGGTTTCCAAGGCACCGGAATCACTGCAAATATTGATGACAATGGTGATTACTTTATGGCCTTGCCCGAAGGCACATACCGACTATGGGCGTCATCGAACTCAAATAGTTTTATTCGATCGCCAAGCGCCGAATTCACAGTTGAAACAAATGATTTAGTAAAAAATATTGAAATCAGATCTGCCAATATAACTGGTCTGGTTTCACCGGCGAATAAGGCAGCAGATGGGTTTGTGAGCGTTATCTTTGATAAAAAAGAGCTCTGGGATTCAAGTTACGATTATTGGGCCAGAATTAAAAGCGATGGTACTTACGAATTAGCACTCCCACCCGGGGATTATAAATTAAAAGCGACGGGTCCTGGAGCTTATCCGAGTTACTTTGGCATTGAAACAGAGCAATTCAATTTAGGTGGCACACCATTGGAAAAATTATTAACTTTGGTTGAAGGAAATGTTACTGGCACAGTATTTCCAATCGCTAAATCAAAAGGAGGCTGGATTGAATTCCAAAAATTGATTAATGGAATCTGGGTTTTTGCTAATCAAGGGTCTATTGACTCGTCTACTGGAAAATACTCAATCTATCTTCCAAACGGCTCTTACCGTGCAATTGTTAACCCGAATTGGCAAGCAGAAGGCGTTTTTAAGCTGACTTCAGAACCGTTTGAAGTAGATGGCACTGTTAATTTCAACTTCACGCTTCCTGCTACCAATTTTTCTGTTGCAGTTACTCCAGCAAGTAGCGCAAAGGGGATAGGAGCAGTAATCGAAAAGTTGGAATCCCAGGGAAATTTTCAGCAATACAGCTGGACGCGAGTTAATCAATCAGGAAATATTGAGAGTTTCTTACCCGAGGGGCGATATCGACTGCAACTTTATCCAAACGGAAACCAATATGTTCAGACAACTTCTAAGGTCTTTGCTATTCCAACTTCACCTGATTATCCAATTCCAACAACCATTGCTTTATCTACGCCAAATTTGACTGGAACAATTACTCCGGGTGCCGATGTTGCATACGGTCAAGTCTGTGTACAAAAAATGGATCCAAATATGATTGATTATTTCTACGTTACATCATGCAAAGGACTCGACAAAACTGGTAAGTACGCCTTTCAAGTTGAAAATGGAACTTATAGAATTGTGGCTACACCAGCATCAGTTCTTTACAATCGCACCCAAGTAAATATTCCAGATTTGATATGGGACTCGCCTTATGTCCAAACAACATCAGATATATTTTCGATTCAAGACGACACGCAGAAGATAGATTTGGAACTTTCAACCGGCAACCTTTCTGGAGTGATAAACGGTTCGGATACCACAAAATCTGCTGGAAGTTGGATTCAGGTTCTAAATGTTGCTGGTGCATATCCAATGTGGACAAATTATCAGACACGAGTTTCGTCAGATGGAACGTACGCACTCCAATTACCTATTGGCAAGTATAAATTGCAAGTAAGACCAAGTAGTGAAATTACGGATGTTGTAGCAACAGAGTCCGGTGAATTTGAGATTAAAACTGGAATCAATAAGATTTGGAGCTTCGACTTAGATTCACCAAACGTCACCGGTGTAATTACTCCAATTGAAAAATCTGTTAACGGTTGGTTGACTGCTGAACAGATTACCTGCAACTGTGGTTGGAGAGGTTGGTCTGGTGCCCCGGGTATCGCCACGAGCTCGCAAATTGCAGCCGATGGAAGTTATGGAATAAAACTTGAGGATGGTCTTTCAAGAGTTATTGCTTATCCGCGCAAAGATGCCACTGGAGTTACTCGTACAACTTCACAGACTTTTACTGTTTCTGGGGGAGCACACCAGGACATTAGTTTTGAACTAAGCGAAGGAAATATTCGAGGTGTTGTTTCGTCTATGGAGAAATCTGTCGGCGGATGGGTCAGAGTTGAGCAGAAATTTGGAGATTATTGGAATTGGACTAATTACGGAACGCAAGTCTTGCAAGATGGCTCATTCAGAATGCAGGTTGAAAATGGTACTTATCGATTAATTGTTACACCAGGTTGGCGCGCAACGGGTGTTGTTGAAACACCTTCCGCAGAATTTACGATTGATGAGGCTCACCCTTCAAAAGAAGTCAATGTAACTCTCTTGGCTCCAAATTTAAGGGGATCAGTTACAAATGTGGCGCCTGCTGTAGATGTTTCAAATCTTCCGCCAAATAGGGACCTTGCATCCATAGCAGTTGCATGGGCAAATATTTCACAAAAAGTTGGAAATAATTTCCAGTGGACTAGCAAGTATTTCACGATTTATGCCGATGGAAGTTATTCTATATACCTCCCAGACGGAACGTATAAAATTCACGTTTATTACATAGATTCGAACTTAATTCATGATTTAACAAATGTTTCTACTACGGAGTTTACGATTTCAGGTAGCGACAACACCTTTAATTTCGCATTAACAGGAACTAATCTTCGTGGAACGATAAGGCCCGCAACAGCATCTGCATGGGGCTGGGTATGCGCTCAATATAAAGACGGTGACTATTTCACATCTTCCAATTGTTCAAATATTCGACCTGATGGAACATACGCAATGAATGTTTCAGACGGTGAATATCGAATAGTTGCATATCCGCAATGGAATGGACTTGGATTCGCACAAGTAATCTCTACAGAAACAGTAGTTGTGGCAGGTGTAACCGTTTCAACCTTAGATGCTAACTTACAAACAACAAACGTTAAATTAACCATCAAGGATTTAGATGGCAAACCAAACTTTAATGGCTGGGTAACAGTTAAAGACCTTGATGATAATTACGTCGATACTGCAGGCAAAGGGTGGATATCGCAACTAGGTAAAATTGATTTTAGGCTCGCACCTGGTTCTTATAAATTAGAGATTAATCCTGGATCGAATGCACGCGGGGTAAAGCGAGTACTTCAGATTACGGTTTTGGCCACTGAAGACTATGTTGATGACAGCATTGTACTTTCGGCTGGAAATGTTCAAGGAGCTATAAAAAATTCCAGTGGAACTAATATTCCTTGTGCATTTATTACTGCGACAGCTCTTGGACAGCCTGAAGTAAAGGCTGTCTCAAAGAAGGATGGATCCTTTGATCTTAATTTAGCATCTGGAACAGGCAGCCCAATATCTTGGACAATTCAAGTAGTTGATCCATCCAGCGGAGATATTGGGGAATCAGTCATTTCGCTCACAGCCGCAGAAACTATCGATAATTTACTAATTTCCATTGCACCACCACCTGCGCCATGATGAAAAATAAAATTGCCGCAGTTCTATCTGGAACCATCTTTCTTCTTTTCGTTACGCCGATACAAATAGCATCTGCTTTAGATTTGCCAGCGGGACTAACAGCAACAGGCAACAGAGGCGGAAGTTATAACGATGGAACGGTCACACTGAATTGGAGTTCTGTTGCCGGTGCAACCAACGGTTATGCGATTGAAACCCTATTAAATGACACCCGGGTTGGAGATCTCACACCAGCATTAGGCCAGGGAACTACGACTGCAATCGTTGGTGGATTGCAGGGAGGTACAACATATGGCTTCAAGATCAGAGCAGTTGCAGCAGTTGAGTTAAGTGGTTGGTCAACGAAAGTCACAGCAAATCCGATAACGAATCCTTCAACTCCGAATAAGCCCACACATTCGAACTCCTTACTGGATGCGACCGTTAGATGGTCTGCGCCAGCTTCAGATGGTGGAACCTCAGTGTCTTCCTATCTCGTAACAGAAGTTAATAGCGGGCGAACACAATCAGTAAACGCCACGACATTTAGTGCACAATTTACGGCCTTTCCTAGCGGTTCAAAAATTAAATTCAACGTGCGAGCAATCAATGGAGTTACAGCAGAAGGAACTGCGTCTGCAAATTCTGATGAAACTACATTGCCACAACTTCCTGAAAAAGTTAATGCAGTAACCGCCGCCAAAACTGCAAATAAGGGCGAACTTTTAGTCACATGGACAATACCGGGCAATGGTGGCAGTTCATTAACAGGATTTGATGTGTTTTTAAGGCAATCCGGTAGCGACGTTAAAAAATTAGAAATTACCAATCCAGAAACTAAATCCACAACGTTCACGAATTTGACTGCAGGCTCTTACACAGTTCAAGTTTTAGCAAAGTCAATAATTGGTTCTGGCCCAAGATCTAATGAACCGAATGCAGTTTCAGTTGAAGAAGTGCCTTCTTCGGGCGGAGGCAAGAGGGGAAATGTTGTTGAAGCTACGCCAACGCCCACCCCGTCGCCATCACCAACGCCTTCGCCAACGAAGAAGTCAAATAAAAAATCACCTGATAATTCAAAAAAGAAGTTTGTAACAGCTTCAAGTTTTCTTCCCAAAAATGTTGTGGTGAAAATAGCAAAATTTGCCATTAAGGATGGCAAAGGGCGAATAATTAAGAATGTAAAAGTTAGTATTTCCAAAAAAGGCAAAGTTACGGCGCAATTCCCTAAGGGAACCAAACCCGGGATATATACAATTAAAATTACCGACTCAAAGAAAAAAGTTTGGTATCTCCGAGTTAAGATCAAGTAGAGAGCGGTTAGTAGTTCATAATTCCTATTGCAAATTAAGAATTATCCGCCCGCGGATAAACAACTTCATCCAGAATCAAGATAATTGCTGCAGCAACCGGCACAGCAAGCAAACCGCCAATTAATCCGAGTAGCGAAGAACCGATTAAGGCGGCGACGATTGTTACTGCACCTGGAACTTCAAGAGTGCGCTTCATGATTCGTGGAGTGACTACATAATTTTCAATCTGCACGTAGACGACATAGGCAACAAATGCGATAACGCCAACAGGGATGGACACAGTCAGAGCAATAATCGTGACAATTCCACAACCTAGGAAGTGGCCTATTAGCGGAATGAGTGCGCACACAAGAACAACCATTGCAATTGCAATAGGAGAAGGAAGTCCGATGATTGTGCCAAGAATCAGAACAAATGTCGCACCCATGAATGCAATAACTATTTGGGCACCAACAAATGAACCAACGCGAGCAATGATTGCATTTGTAAGTTTGGCAACGCGATCACGGCGACTAGCAGGGGCAAGGCGCACGCCAAGTTGAACCATTTGTGGCAATGATGTGATGAAGTAAAGAGTCAAAACAAGGATTGTCAGTGCTGAGAAAGTTCCTGAAATAACTGATTTACCCACGCCTATTACTCCACCAAATGTGGATACGAGTAATGTTCCGTTTGCAGTGAATTCCTTTAGCTTTGCTTGTAACGTATCAATCAATCCAAATTGATCATTTAAACGATTAATAGTTGCGTTAGCTTTCAAATCCTGCAGCAATGAAGGCAAGTTATTTATGAGTTGTGAACCTTGTGAAACTACTGGAGGAACAACAACCCAGGCAAAAAAGATTACGAATGCAATGACACCTACAAAAATAATTGCGACAGCTGTAACTCGAGAGACGCCACGAGATCTAACAGCTTCAACTGCTGGATTAAGTCCTGTCGCTAAGAAGAGAGCAATCAGTATGAGTACAAATACTTGGCTGACACTTCCAAGTGCTCTTAACAAGACAATCGCGCAGAGCGCACCTAAAGTCGCAACAAATCCGAAATAAAATGGATGCGCACGATTAATCGGAGCACCCATCACACCGTAATTTGCAGTAGCAACTTCTTTTTTCTTTCGTGGTTTTAAAATTCGTTTTGTCAGTGCCATAACTACATTCTAAAGCACTCGTCCGCCGATTAGGCCTACTGTGAGAGAATACAAACATGGCACTTCGGATAACTGGACTAGGCGAAGAAATAGCCGCCGTCACGGGTTTACCGTGGCAATCCACTTTGGAGAATTGGCCTGAAGATCCGCTGCTTGCAGAAAAGCGCGGTATTTCTCGCCATATCGTTCGCTTGGTTCGGGCTACCGATGAACCAGATGCAGAAGTGTATGCAATCAAAGAAACAGTTTCTGAATTCGCTAATCGTGAATACAAAATACTGCGACAACTCAAGCAATTAGGTGCACCCAGTGTGGATCCAATTGCAGTTGTTGAGGGCCGCACAGATATCAATGGCGAAGAGTTGCCCTGCGCACTTGCTACTCGTTTCTTACCATTCTCGCTGCCGTATCGCGTTTTACTTTCGGGCAATGTTTCAGCACATGACATAACGACCATGACAAATGCATTGGCTCTTTTATTAGTGCGCATGCACTTACTGGGATTTTGGTGGGGTGATTGCTCGCTTTCAAATACTCTCTTTAGACGCGATGCCGAAGGCTTTGCTGCATACCTCGTTGATGCCGAAACGGGTGAGTTTCAAAAAACACTCAGTGATGGACAGCGCGAACACGATTTAGAGATTGCGCATTTCAATGTTGCAGCTGAGTTAGAAGACCTTGCTATCTCAGGAGTTTTGTACCCAGAGATAGATCCCATCCGAGCAAGTGAGACTGTCATTAAGCGATATCACAGATTATGGAATGCTTTGAAAGAACCACAAAAGTTAGATCCTAATGATCGCCACGCAGTTGAACGTGCGATGCGTGCATTACAAGATCTTGGGTTTACCGTGGAAGAAGTTTCGGTTTCACTCGATGGTGCCAATAAAACTTTAATCTTCCAACCAAAACTCGTTGCAGCTGGATATCACCAAGCCCGCTTACTAGAACTGACGGGTCTTGAAACGGAGGAGCTACAGGCAAAACGTTTGCTGGCATCCTTTGATAGATACAGATCTCGTATGGAAGAACCACGACCACCAGTAAATCAAAGTGCTCTGAAGTGGCTTAATGAAATTTTCAGACCAACACTTGCACAGGTGCCACAAGAATTAGTTGGACGTGTTGAACCTGCACAAATGTTTCATGAAATATTGGAACATCGTTGGAATTTGAGTGAAAGTGCTGGCGGAGATGTTGGTCTTGATAATGCAACGAAGTCATATATTTCTGAGATTCTTCCTTTTAGAAGTGACTCTGGCAGAATCTACTCATGACGCTTCCACCAAACTTTGGTCGCGCAGTTGACCTTTCTTCCCTTGGAAAACCAGCGCCACAAGCACCAGCGGTAGTTGCAGGTATTTCAGTTACGACGGCAAATCTGACTACTGATTTTTTAGAGTATTCATCAACAAAACCAGCAATAGTTTTGTGTTGGTCAGCGCGTAGTCCTGAGTCAGTGGCAACACTTGAAATTCTTGGAGAACTCGAATCGCAAAATAACGGGACATGGCGTCTTGGTAATGTAAATATTGACGAACAATCTCAAGTTGCACAAGCACTGCAAACAAAAACTGTGCCGTATGCAGTTGCTTTTGTTGCAGGACAATTGGTTCCGCTCTTCGAACAAGCATATGCAAAAGAGCAGATTGCACTTGTCATAAACAAAGTTCTCGAATTATCTGCACAACAAGGCGTGGGCGCACCTCCGGCCGAAGTAATCGAACCTGAAGAAGAGGAAGCACTTAAAGCGTTAGAAACTGGAGACTTTAAGAGCGCACAAGATTCCTATAAGAAATTACTTGCTCGCAAACCACATGACTCTTTTGCAAAACTAGGTTTAGCTCAAACTGAATTGTTTATTCGAACCGATGGCTTAAATCCAGAAACCACAAAGAGTGCCGCACAAGCTGATCCGCTAGATGTTGCAGCCGCGATGGCGTGCGCCGATATCGAAGTGATGAGCGCCCATGTACAGCCGGCTTTTGATCGGTTGCTGCACTGTGTACGTAATTGTTCTGGGGATGACAAGAAGATGGCAAAGGATCACTTACTTGCACTCTTTGCTTTAGTTGATCCAGCAGATCCACGTTTGATTAAGGCGCGTAGCGATTTAGCTAACGCGTTATTTTAAGAATCAGCCAGAGCCTTCAGTGTTGCCAGCATCGGCTGCGCGAACATCATTAATCTGATACTTATCAATTGCTTCCTGAATTAACTTAGGTTTGATTTCACCTTGCGCTGCTAATTGTTGAAGAGCCGCAACCACAATAGATTCGCCATCAACTTTGAAGTGACGGCGAAGTGCACCACGTGTATCTGAAAGACCAAAGCCGTCGGTACCAAGTGCTGTAAATAATTGTGTAACCCATGGCGCAACTTGATCTTGCACTGCGCGCATAAAGTCAGAGACTGCAACAACTGGGCCCTTAGCGCCATCTAATTTGCTAGTGATATATGCAGTGCGCTGATCTTGTGGATTTAGCAAGTTGTGGCGATCAACTGCAAGTCCATCGCGACGTAGTTCGTTCCATGAAGTAACAGACCAAACAGAAGCTGCGATATCGAAATCTTCTGCCAATAACTTCTGTGCCTTAAGTGCCCAGTTGACGCCAACGCCAGATGCCAAGAGTTGCACGTTCTTCTTGCTCTTAATTGTTGCTGGAGCGTAGAGATAGATACCGCGCAAGAGTCCATCAACATCTAGATTTTCTGGTTCTGCTGGTTGTACATATGGCTCGTTATAGACAGTGAGATAGTAATAAATATTTTCAGAATTAGGTCCATACATACGACGCAGACCATCTTTAACAATGTGCCCAAGTTCGAATGCAAATGCTGGATCGTATGCAACGACAGCAGGATTAGTTGCAGCCAATAAATGCGAGTGCCCATCTTCGTGTTGTAAGCCTTCTCCGTTAAGAGTTGTGCGTCCTGCTGTTGCACCAACTACGAAACCACGGACTAGCTGGTCGGCTGCTGCCCAGAACGCATCTCCTGTGCGTTGGAAACCAAACATTGAGTAGAAGATATAAATAGGAATCATTGGTTCGTTATGTGTTGAATATGAAGAACCAACTGCAGTAAATGATGCAACAGAACCAGCTTCGTTAATGCCTTCGTGAAGGATTACACCTTCTGTAGATTCTTTATACGAAAGCATTAGTTCGCGGTCAACAGACATGTACTTCTGTCCCTTAGGAGAATAAATCTTCAGCGTTGGGAAGAGTGAATCCAATCCAAATGTACGAGCCTCATCAGGAATAATCGGTACAAGTCTTGAACCAAGTCCTGGATCTTTAATCAAATCTTTAAGCATGCGAACAAATGCCATAGTTGTAGCAATTTCTTGTTGACCAGAGCCGCGTTTTACTGATTCATAAGCTGAGTCATCTGGTTGAGCCAATGGTTTTGAAACACTGCGACGACGTGGAATAGATCCGCCAAGTACTTGGCGACGCTCTGCAAGATATTTAGCCTCTGGTGAATCAGCAGGGGGACGGTAATAAGAAGGTAAGTACGCATCGAGTTTGTCATCAGTAAGTGGAATCTGAAGACGATCGCGGAATTGCAAGAGATCTTCTTTTGTCATCTTCTTCATCTGGTGCGTTGAGTTACGGCCTTCGAAGTGCGAACCAAGTGTCCAACCCTTAATTGTTTTGGCAAGAATTACTGTAGGGCGGCCATTATCTTGAACCGCTGCCGTGTAGGCCGCAAAGAGTTTGCGGTAATCATGTCCACCACGTTGTAAGCCCCAGATTTGATCATCGCTGAAATTAGAAACCATTGCAGCAGTACGTGGATCGCGACCAAAGAAGTGTTCGCGGATGAATGCACCGTTTTCTGCCTTAAATGTTTGATAGTCACCATCGAGTGTGGTGTTCATGATGTTTACAAGTGCGCCTTCGCGATCTTGGGCAAGTAGTGGATCCCAACCGCGGCCCCAAATAACTTTAATAACGTTCCAACCAGCTCCACCGAATACAGATTCGAGTTCTTGAATAATCTTGCCGTTTCCGCGCACAGGACCATCGAGTCGTTGCAAGTTACAGTTAACAACAAATGTGAGGTTATCTAAATTCTCGCGCGTTGCGAGTCCGATTGCACCGAGAGTATCTACTTCATCTACTTCGCCATCTCCAAGAAATGCCCAGACACGTTGATCAGATGTGTCTTTGATTCCGCGGTTGTGTAAGTAACGATTAAAGCGTGCTTGATAAATTGCATTGATTGGACCAATACCCATTGACACAGTTGGGAACTGCCAAAAATCTGGCATCAAACGTGGGTGTGGGTAAGAAGATAATCCACCGGCAGGGTGTGAAAGTTCTTGACGGAATCCATCTAGTTGATCTTCGGTAAAGCGTCCTTCAAGAAATGCACGTGCATACATACCGGGAGAAGCGTGGCCTTGGAAGAAAATTTGATCTCCGCCACCGGGATGATCTTGTCCGCGGAAGAAGTGGTTAAAACCAACTTCATATAACGAAGCAGAAGAAGCGTATGTTGAAATATGTCCACCGACTCCGACGCCAGGACGTTGCGCGCGATGAACCAACATTGCTGCATTCCAACGGTTAAACGCGCGAATACGTCGCTCGACTGCTTCATCACCAGGAAACTCTGGTTCATGCGCCGGAGAAATAGTGTTGATGTAATCAGTTGTGCGAAGTGCAGAGAGTGGAACACCATTTTCGCGTGCATGCTTTAAAAGATTGAGCATCAAATATCTTGCACGAACAGGTCCTGCATGCTTGAGGGCTTGATCAAAGGATGCTTGCCATTCGGCGGTTTCACTTGGGTCTGTATCTACCAGCTGTTCAATGATCTGATCGGGCGCCTCAAATGTTTCGCTCATAGACGTATTCTCCACCTACTGGCCAGTTAGTGGAAATTGAAGCCAATGAATTCCAGGAAAACACTTGCGCTCGCGTCAATCATTGTGTGGACTTAGCCCGTGCCGAGCAGACTAGGAGTATCTCAAGGCGACCTTGTACTCGAGGTTGGCTATGACGATGAGTGTGATGACGAACTCCGTGCATCAATTAAATCAATTACTGGCACCGAATTTTTAGGTAGCGATAATCACGAAGTTGTTGACGCAGTAATTTTGTGGTGGCGAGAAGGCGATGGCGATCTCGTAGATGAATTAGTTGATGCACTTACGTATCTTTCAGAAACCGGACCGATTTGGGTTCTGACTCCAAAGCTTGGTCGTCCGTATCACGTTGAACCAAGTGAGATTCAAGACGCGGCGCCGATTGCGGGTTTAAGCCAAACTTCA
>CAFBMS010000023.1_pt1 | contig 15079 bp, 14 predicted proteins | sample 7269031 | NCBI WGS metagenome assembly CAFBMS01 (sample SAMEA6814072, study PRJEB35770) | uncultured Candidatus Planktophila sp. | biome: Freshwater; feature: Freshwater reservoir; material: water | place: Czech Republic | collected 2017-05-23 | depth 30m m
GACCATCAGTTACGGCGTCCATAAACTTTTTCTTACCGCCGAAAGCAGCAACAGGAACTCCGCCACCAATTGATTTAGCCAAAGTAATTAAATCTGGCTGAACACCTAGACGTTGCGCAGCACCTTGTGGTCCTGCAGTAAGTCCCGTTTTTACTTCGTCGAATATTAAGACAACGCCGTATTGATCACAGAGCGCGCGTACCTGTTCGAGATACCCAGCATCTGGCAGAACAATTGCGATGTTTTCGAGAACTGGTTCGACGACAAAGCAAGAAATTTTGTCGATGTGCTTTGCAAATGTGCGCTCGAGTGCTTCGGCATCGTTGTAAGGAACAACGAATACATCGCCAACAACTGTTACAGGATCGATAACAACATTTGGATTTTCAGCATCGCCTGCCATATCAAGACTCGGCTTTACCGAAACAGTCAGTGGGTCGTAGCTACCGTGGTAACCACCTTCGACTTTAACGACACCATTTTTGCCAGTGAACGCACGAGCAGTGCGAATGGCGTACATGGTGGATTCGGTGCCTGAGTTAGTGAAGCGAACTTGCTCGAGGTTGAAGCGCTTACAAATTCGTTCTGCGGCATCTCGAGAAACTGGAGAAGGGGTGACAAAGAGGGTGCCCACTTCGAGTGACTCTTTGATTTCGTTGACGACGGCTGGGTTGAGGTGACCAGCAAGCATCGCTCCAAAGCCCATAGACATATCAAGAACTTGGCGATCATCCATATCAACCATCCAGGCGCCTTTGGCTGACTTGATGGAGATTGGATATGGATCCCAGTACTGGAAACTAGATGGAACACCCATGGGAAAAGTCTGGGCAGCTAATTTGTTTTCTTTTTCTGAACCAGATGTTCCCTCTTTGAAGCGGGCCCATTCTTGGTCAAGTAGTGCACCAATTTTGGATTCAGATAGTGGTGTGGATGTTGCAGGGACATTTCTAAACGTTTGCGCATGATTCGCATGTGTTTTCATTTATCAATCTAGTTTCGCTTTGGATCTAGGATTTCTAGAAATGAGCGAAGCGGGCTCCTTTTCAGCAGCTTTATAAAGAGAGAGTTTACCTGCTTTATTTTTTAAATCAACAGATGTTTTTACGCGTAAAAAAATGGACATTTCCTGCGTGTTACAGTTTTTCTATGTTTTTTATGGCCGTTTTGTTAATGGGCGCAGCGTCCCTTTTTGGACTGGCGGCGGATGCGGTCATGCATAAAGAAAGTAAAATGGTTCAAGAAATTAATTTTAGTCCTGTTTATTGTTTTAATAAACCGACACAAAAATTTATCATTCGTCCCGAATTTATTGGTTGTGTAATTGGCGAAGATGAATCAATGGGTGAAAGTGAAATTGTTGAAGGAACCCAACGACCAAATGAAATACATCCACAAGTGCTTGCACGTTTTCATAGTGCGCAAGCGGCTGCAAATGCCGAAGGAATCGAAATGAGTATTGATTCTGGGTTTAGAACAGTGGAGACACAAAATTATTTGTTTCAACGAGCAATCAAAGAACATAAAACTGCAGAAGAAGCGAAGAAGTGGGTCTTACCTTCAGATCTATCAAGGCACCCATGGGGGCTCGCACTCGATGTAAATCTTCATCATGATAAATCTGGAGCATCGTGGTTAGAAGCCAACGGAGCCACTTTTGGGCTTTGCCGTGTCTATGAAAACGAATGGTGGCACTTCGAACCATTAATAGCTCCAGGTGGAATCTGTCCTGCGCTTAAGCCTGATGCATCGCAAGTGAAGTAAAGTGCCTCTGTGAACAAGCCAACAATCATTCTTGCAACAAGTAATGGTGTCGGAATGGGTCACCTTGCACGAGCAAGTGCAATCGCGTTAGCTCTTAAACCAGTTGCCAATCCAATTATTGTTTCTATGGCAGGTGGTATCGCTGATATCTCCGACTACATGGGTATTCGTACTGAATATATTCCGGGTCGTGATCGCGAATGGATGTCGCGCGATGCGTGGGATCAATACCTACGTGATCGACTTGTGGCACTCGTTGAAGAAACGGATGCAAAACTAATCTCCTTTGATGGCGTGGTTCCTTATCCAGGCGTTATTGCTGCAAAAGTTAAAGCACCACACATATCTCTTGTGTGGGTGCGCCGTGGTCTGTGGCAGAAAAAACCACAACGATTCGTATTGGGATTGCAATCAGCCATGATGGATTTCATCGTAGAGCCAGGGGACATTGCACGTTCATACGATCATGGCCCAACGGCTAATCGAAAAGACGCGCAGTTAACTTCGCCAGTTTCTTTATTTCAAAAAGATACGGCGCTTTCACGCAGCGAATCTCGCAAAATCTTAGGTTTAGATCCTGATCGTCCTGCAGTCTTGGTTCAACTTGGTACAGGCGAAAGCGATGTCAACGAAAAAATGACTGCTGCCCTATCTGGATTAATTGGTTGGAAAGATTTGCAAGTTGTACTTACAAAGAAACCTATTGATAAAGATGGAAACTCTTTAGCGCCAGCAGGACTCGATCTCAAAGTTGCGCGCTATTTTCCATTAGCGCAAGTACTTGGCGCCTTTGACGCAGCAGTGTGTGCAACCGGATACAACGGTGTGCACGAATTGTTACCAGCACAAATCCCAACAGTCTTTGTTTCAAATATTCGCGGAACCGATGATCAAGAAGCTCGTGCACAATGGTGTCACGACTTTGGTTTTGCTCTTCGAGCTGATCAAGCAGATCTCGCAGATATAACCGCCACAGTTAAGAAATTACAAGATCCTCAAGTAAGAGCATCGCTTGCTGCAAAGTGTGCAGACCTCCCACAAGTTTCTGGAAGTACAGAAATTGCACAAATTTTCTTAAAACTAATTGCCGAACAAGCAGCGATTAAACCAGGAACTCTGACCTACAAACGTTTAATGCTTCAAGATCACATCAACCGTGGGATGCGCCACCTTGCTTACATCGGATTACGTCGACTGGCATTGATCTATCGTAAATTCAGACCGCACCCAGATGCTGCAAAGATGACAAAAGTGGCACCAATATTTGCTCAGGTCACAGCATCTGCAGAGTTACGCGACCTAATTAAAGGCAGTGTCAGATTCGAACATATGATTGTTGGCGCATCCGATTCATACAAAAAGCGCCGTCAAGAGATTGCACATATTGCATATAACCCACCGCTAATTGCAATTAGAAAGCGCAAGCCTTAATCTTTAAAAGCCTTTTCAACCTTGCGCTTTACAAGAATTATCACGGTGATTGCAACCAAGAATGCGAATATTGCCCAGTAACGTAAGTATTTTTCTAGTTGCTGCAATGTATTAGCGAAGGCATATCCCAATAAAACAACGATTGTTGAGAATACAAGTCCACCAGCAGCATTCCACTTTAAGAATGTTCGATACGGCACTCTATGCATGCCAGCAAGAGCCGGGACAAGTGCACGCAATAAAGCTTGAGAACGACCGAAGAAAATTGCACCGCCGTGGTATTTCTCAAATATATGTTCAGCAATGCGCCAACGTTTAACACCAACTAAGCTTCCAAAACGCCCAATCTTGATTCGTGGACCGAAGTGTTTTCCAACCTCATATCCAACAGAATCACCAGCAATTGCACCAAGAATTGCGCATAACCAAAATAACCAGAGTGGCCACACACCTTCGTGCGCAAGTACGCCGCCGATAAGCAGTGAAGTTTCGCCAGGTAAAACAAAACCAACAAATGCAGCAGCTTCTGCGAATGCAAGAGTAATTAGAAGAAGGAATAGCGGAATCTGTAGATTGTTATCAACCAACCACGTTGCTGTGCTTTGAATCCAAGCTGACATACATTGATTCTATTGCTTAGAAGCGAGAACGAATCTCCCATAAATCTGTAAATACAGGATTAAATAGCGTGGACTTTAAATATTCCGCACCGCTTGAACCACCTGTACCCATCTTGTGCCCGATGGTTCTTTCAACCATTTTCACGTGGCGATAACGCCACTCTTGAATTCCCTCATCGATATCAACTAAACGCTCGCAGATCATTGCGCGCTCAGGATCGCCTTGATGAACAGCTAACAAAACATCTTGTACTTCTTTATTAGGAATATATTGCTCTGATTTATTTCGATTTAAAATCGCTACAGGCATCGAATGACCAGCCTGATTTAAATAAATAAGAGTGGAATCCCAAATTGAATTTCCTGATGTAATTTCTGCTATCTCGCTCTGTATGTCTGGTGGCAAGTGCCCAGCCATTTTGTTGTCGCGCCGGCCCAGAATTGCTTCAACTTTTCTAAATTGAGCAGATTGGAAGCCACTAGATGAGGACAAATATCCGCGAAAAGAATTAAATTGCAGTGGTGTCATAGTTTCTAAAATATCAATCTGTGCAACGCAGACTTTCATAATCGTGCGGATACGCCCCAAGATTGCCAGCGCATAATGAGTATCGCCATTTTCTAGTACTCGCTGTGCTTGTTGAAACTCATGTATCAATTGCTTAAACCACAGCTCGTATGTTTGATGAATAATGATGAAGAGCATTTCATCGTGCTCTGGTCCATCAGATAATGGGCGCTGTAGTTTTAGTAGCTCATCAACGGCAAGGTATGACGTATAAGTCAGCGCAGAATCGAAGTTCTCGGATTCACTCATGTGACTCGTGATCCGCCTTCTTTAACCTTCTCGTATTGGCGCGTAGAAACTAAATCTCTTATTCGCTCGAATCCATCCCACACTTCTACATACGAAGTTGGAAGTGGAGAGATTGCCAGACGTATTGAATTTGGCGTGCGGTAATCCGGAATTACATTGGCAAATTCGCGAAGTGCAATACATATACGCGCAGCATCAGGATGTACCAATGAAATATGTCCACCACGTTCTTGTGGATTACGTGAAGTATTTAACTGCATTCCAAGAGGTGCCAGCCATGCGTCATATAAATCAATCATCATTTGCGTACCAACGGCTGCTTTATGTGCAATTGCGGCAATACCCGCTTCTTTAATTATTTCAAAGGAAGTTTTTATGCAACGCAGACCAATTAATGAAGGACTAGCAATTTGGAAACCACGAATACCTTCGGCCTTTTCAAAAACAGGTCCCATTCCAAATTGATCTGCTTGTGAGAACCATCCTTGGATTGGAACTTGCAACTCTGTCTGCATTTTCTTACTTACGTACAACCAGGCAGGTGCACCTGGACCAGAGTTTCCATACTTATAGGTACACCCAACTGCAAGGTCGACACCATTGGCATCAAAGTTCATCTCGATGGCACCAACTGCGTGGCTGGCATCCCACACAACTAATCCACCATGAGAACGAACTAAATCAGTGATGGATTTAATGTCTGTGCGCGCCCCTGATCGGTATTGAATTACTTCAAGAGTGACGAGTGCAACATCATCATTTAAATATGGTGCCAGATCGTCTGCAGTAATTCGCTCGTGCTTAATCGCCCCTGCGGATTCATTATCAATTAAAACTAATGTCATTCCGAATTGTTCTGCAATTCCATCAAGAATGTAACGATCTGTTGGAAAATTTGCTGCATCAGTAATAATAGTTTTACGTCCAGGTCGAGCGTTTATCGCAGCCATACATAATTGGTAAAAGTTAACTGACGTTGTATCGCACGCAAGGACTTGCCCCTTAGCTGCGCCTAATGTTGCCTCGCCGATGAGATCTCCAACTGGTTGTGCTTCATCAACCCAGTGGCTCCAGCCAGTTACAACTTCTGGTCCCCACTCCTTCGTCAATAAATCATTGACGGCAACTACTGTTGCATGTGGAAGTCGACCGAGTGAATTTCCATCCAGATAACACATTGCTGGGTCACTAACCACAAACTTTGATTTGAAGTGCGCGAGTGGATCGTTTTTATCTAAATCCAGGGCGTATTGGCGGTCAGTAACGTTCATGGTTGAAAGGTACGCTCTGTCTCCATGGCGCGCAATCTTCTTAATTTAGAGGAAGTCTCAAAGGCTTTCGATATTCGCGCGCTCCTAGAACGAGTTTCACTCGGTATCTCCGAAGGCGATCGAATCGGGATTGTTGGAAGAAATGGCAGCGGCAAAAGCACGCTGATGAAAATTATGTCTGGTATCGAGACGCCAGATGAAGGCCGCGTTACAAAATCAAATGACACCCGCATCGGTTTGCTCTCTCAAGTAGACAACGCACCGGCTGATGCAACTGTACGAGATGTTGTTCTTGGAAATAAACCAACACACGAATGGGCAAGTGATTCTGGAATTCGTGAAGTGTTTACAGGTTTATTTGGTGGGTTTGATGATCATCTTTTTGATAGAAAATTCGCAACACTTTCAGGTGGAGAACGCAGACGAGTTGGATTAGCCCGTTTGTTAATTGATGGACTTGATTTAATTCTGTTGGACGAGCCAACTAACCACCTTGATGTTGAAGGCGTTGCATGGCTTGCAAATCATTTACTTGCACGCAAATCTTTGGCGCTCGCTGTTATTACCCACGATCGTTGGTTTCTCGATGCCGTCACCGAACGCACCTGGGAAGTTGTTGGCGGCAAAGTCGAAGAGTATGACGGGGGATACTCTGCATTTGTTTTAGCAAAGGCAGAACGTTCACGTCAAGCAAATGCAATGGACGCGCGGCGCAATAACTTAATTCGTAAAGAGTTGGCGTGGCTTCGTCGTGGAGCACCTGCTCGAACAACAAAACCAAAGTTTCGAGTCGACGCGGCTAATGAATTAATCTCTGCAGAGCCGGCACCGCGTGATCAAGGTGAGTTACTGAAATTTGCACGCAATAGATTAGGTAATACAGTCTATGAATCTCACCACGTACAACTTCGTGCGGGAGATAAATTGTTGCTCGATGATCTGTATTGGAATGTTGGACCAGGAGATCGAATTGGAATAGTTGGCATAAACGGCGCTGGCAAAACAACTCTAATGCGAATGCTTGTTGGCGAATTACAAGCATCTGCAGGAAAATTTGTTACGGGTGTTACCGTTAAAGCAGCTTTTCTTACACAGCACTTACATGAGTTAGATCCAACATGGCGCGTGCTCGAAGCAGTAGAAAAAATTGCAAACCATGTGGAACTCGGAAATGGAAAGTCACTCTCAGCATCGCAATTGTGCGAACGTTTGGGATTTAACAGAAATTTACAGTGGACTCCAATTCGAGATTTATCTGGCGGAGAAAAGCGACGATTACAGCTAACACGTTTGTTGATGGATAGCCCCAACGTTTTGTTGCTTGATGAACCTACAAATGATTTTGACATCGAAACCTTGACCGAACTTGAAGATTTATTGGATAGCTACGGCGGCACGCTCATTGTTGTGTCACACGATAGATATTTCCTTGAACGCGTCTGCGATCGATTCGTTGGCTTACTTGGAGACGGAGCGCTGCGCGATCTACCTCGTGGTGTCGATCAATATCTCGAACAACGTCAGGACGCATTAAGTAAGAATAAATCTGGCTCTATGACTAAGGGCACATCAAGTGCTGCCGAACAGAGACAGTTAAAGAAAGATGTGGCTCGCCTAGAAAAGCAACTCGTGAAATTAGATGAACAAATGAATGCACTTCTGGAAGAACAGAACACGGCTGCATTTAACGCCGAACGTCTCCTAGAAATCACGGCAAAACTAGAAGAGTTGCGGCTCGATAAGAACACGAAAGAAGAAGAGTGGCTTCATGCCACAACAGCTTTAGAGAATTGAGTTAAAATTTCGCCCATGAATAAAGTCGTACACGCAATCGAACTGATCCTTTTCCGCGCACGTTGGTTATTGGCACCGCTTTATATCGGCCTCGTCGGTGCACTTGTCTTGCTTGCCTACCGCTTTGTTATCGAATTCATTCACCTTGCACAACATATTGGTGATTCGGACGCACATACATTTACTTTAGATTTGCTCGCGCTTCTTGATCTCACACTCTTAGCAAATCTAATTCTTATGGTTATTTTTGCAGGATATGAAAACTTTGTATCTCGAATTGATGCTGCAGCAGATTCAACAGACCGTCCACATTGGATGGGAACAATTGACTTTAGTGGACTTAAAATCAAATTGATTGGCTCACTCGTTGCAATCTCTGTAATCGAACTTCTCAAAGACTTTATTGAATTATCTGGTGAACCAGAAGTTGGAGAAGGCACAATTTGGCGGATCATCATTCATCTGACATTCGTCGCATCTGGCGTTCTCTTTGCACTCATGGATTGGATTGCAGATAAAAGGGAGTTCAGCGGTACGCATTCATAATGCGCCTGGATTTGTTAGCAGCACTCTCGGGGATTCTTATCTCCATGCAAGCCAGAGCAAATGGTGAACTTTCATTACGGTTAAACAATGGTTTAGAAGCTGCCCTTATTTCATTTAGCTCTGGTTTACTTCTAATTTCAATTATTTCACTCTTCAATCCAGCAATAAGAAGAGGCGCAAAAAGTTTACGTAAGGCAGTTTCCTCTAAAGAAATAGCACCTTGGACATTATTTGCTGGCGTACTCGGAGGAACATTTGTAGCTGTACAAACTCAGATTGTTCCACTGCTCGGTATTGCGATCTATTCTGTGGCCTCGATTGCAGGACAAGGAGCGACCTCATTAATCGTTGATCGCATCGGCTTAACTGGCGGCGGAAAGAAAGCAATTACTCCCCGTCGAATTGCAGCAGCAATTGTCACTGTGCTTGCAGTCTTTGTTTCAGTTCTTGATCGCATCGAAGCTAAAGACTTATCACTTATTGCAGTTTTCATAGCAGGAGTAGCAGGAGCACTTGTTGGCATCCAACGTGCGATGAATGGTTTGATCAATGAGCACTCACAACAGAGTTTTACGACATCATTTCTTAACTTCATTATGGGCACAACAACGCTGGGGACTGTCTTCCTAATTGCAGTTGTGATCGGTAAAGTTGAAATTGTGCCTCTTCCATCGGGCCCATGGTGGATTTATATGGGCGGAACAGTTGGGGTAATTTATATTGCATTTACATCAACAATAGTTCAGCACTTAGGAGTTTTAACTTTTACGCTCTTTAGTACCGGAGGGCAATTAGTAGGTGCTCTATGTATTGATTTAATCTCACCAACCAAAGGCGTTAGTGTTTCAACTTACCTAGTTACTGGAATTATTATGACTTTTCTAGGGGTCCTTGTTGGCGGCGTAAATAGTTCCAAACCATTGAAACGATAGAAGCAGTAATAAAAAATGCTGCAATTGCATAACTAGAACTCTTTACCCACGGAAGCGTAGCGGCGTAAAAACCTGCAAGCGTTATTCCTACACCCCACAAAAGCGCACCGAGTGCGTTTGCTGAAAGAAATTGGTAGTAATTCATTCTCGATGCGCCAGCTATTGGTGGAACAAAGGTACGAATCCATGGAAAAAATCGTGCGGCAACAACTGCCCACCAACCAGTTTGTTCATAAAAGCGATCGGCACGAACAATCATTGATTTGATGCGCTTTGAATTACGTTTTTCCAAGTAAGGCCGTCCATACACTCGACCAAAAACAAATCCGACTTGGTCACCAAAAAACGCAGCAAGAAAGATAACTATTACGAGGATTGCAATATTTATGTTGCCATGAGCTGCAGCAACGAGTCCAGCACTGAAGAGTATTGAATCTCCTGGTAAGAAAAACCCAAGCAATACGCCTGTTTCAATAAAGACAATTGCGCCGACAATAATATAAAAAAGAAATGGGGCTAAAGACGAAAGTTGCGAATCAAAAGATGCCGCAAGCTCGATCACACAGATTTCCTTACGGCCGCCGCAACTGCGGTGACAACATTTGCATCAAAGACGCTCGGCACAATAAATGATGTGTTTAGTTGATCTGGTGAAACACAATCCGCAATAGCGGTAGCTGCGGCTACAAGTAACTCATCAGTAATTTTGTGCGCATTTGCGTCGAGTAAACCGCGGAAAATTCCTGGAAAAGCCAAGACGTTGTTAATCTGATTTGGTTGATCGCTTCGGCCAGTTGCAACAACAGTTGCATGCTTACGAGCGATAACAGGGTCAATTTCGGGATCTGGATTGGCAAGAGCAAAGACTATTGAGCCCTTAGCCATCGCGGCGATATCCGATTCAACCAAAATATTTGGAGCACTTACTCCGATAAATACATCTGCACCAACGAGAGCTTCTGACATGCTGCCTTGGAAATTATCTTTATTGCTATGTTCAATAAACCACTGCTGCATTGGATCAGCACTCTTCATCGCAGGGTGGATAACACCGCTGTGGTTAAAGCCAATGATGTTTTTCGCTCCATCTAATACGAGTAAGCGAGCAACGGCATTTCCTGCTGCTCCAACACCACTGAGAATAATTTTTACATCAGATAAATTCTTCTTCACTAATTTAAGTGAATTACGAAGTGCGGCAAGCACAACGATTGCTGTTCCATGTTGATCATCATGGAAGACAGGGATATCAAGTAATTCGCGCAGACGCGCTTCAACTTCGAAGCAACGTGGTGCAGAAATATCTTCTAAGTTAATTCCACCGTACACAGGTGCAATCAATTGCACGGTGCGGACAATTTCATCAACATCTTGTGTGTCAAGACATACTGGCCACGCATCGACATCTGCAAAACGCTTGAAAAGTGCAGCCTTGCCTTCCATAACAGGAAGCGCCGCAGCTGGACCAATATTTCCAAGGCCCAATACAGCAGAGCCATCGGTGACAACTGCAACCGTATTTCGCTTGATTGTTAAGCGACGAGCATCGGATGGATCATCAACAATTGCTTGGCAGATACGAGCAACACCTGGAGTGTATGCACGAGATAGATCATCACGAGTCTTTAAAGGCACTTTCGATTGAACTTCAAGCTTTCCACCTAAGTGCAATAAGAATGTGCGATCAGAAACTTTATGAACAACTAAGCCCTTATGAGAACTAATTGCTTTTGTTATTTGATCGGCATGAGATGCATCAACCGTGTCACACGTAACATCAATAACAACTTTTTCTAGGAATGATTCAACAACGTCGAGTGCGGTGATTGTTGCGCCAGCATCAGTGATTGCAGCAGTAATGAGTGCAACTGGTTGTAATGAAGGTGAACCTTCAACACGAATTGTTATGCCGTAGCCAGGACTTGTAGATGCCATTTATGCAACTCCGTATAAGCGATCGCCGGCATCGCCCAGACCTGGAACGATGTAACCCTTTTCATTTAGTTTTTCATCAAGTGCACCAGTAACAATTGTTATTGGAATTTTTGCATCGGCAAAGGCGCGTTCCATTGCTGCGATTCCTTCAGGGGCAGCAAGAATACAAATCGCCGTAATCTCTGTCGCCCCACGTTCAATTAAATAATTAAGTGCTGCAACTAATGTTCCACCCGTTGCAAGCATTGGGTCGAGAACAAAGCAGTGGCGACCTGAAAGATCATCTGGAAGTCGATTGGCGTAAGTGCTAGCTTGCAAAGTTTTTTCATCTCGCACCATTCCAAGGAATCCAACTTCGGCATTTGGCACAAGACGAGACATTCCTTCAAGCATTCCAAGACCCGCGCGCAAAATTGGCACAACTATTGGGCGAGGAGACGCCATCTTTAGACCCTCGGTATGCGTAACCGGAGTTTTAATTTTTACTTTAACTGTCTGAACATCGCGAGTAGCTTCATACGCTAGAAGTGTTACGAGTTCTTCCACAAGATGCCTAAATGTTGGTGAATCAGTTTTTTCGTCGCGCAAAACGGTCAATTTATGTGAAATCAACGGGTGGTTGGCAACGTGAACTTTCATGTTTCAGAGTGTACAGGGCTTTTATTCTATTGAAATGAGTGTAAGGATGCTCCTGTACTTTTCAGAGCGGGAAAGGTGAGATATGGAACATATAAGTAACTCAAATCTCATTAACGATATCGATATCGCCGTTGCCGCCTGGCATGAAGATGGCCGCTGGACGTTGGCGCTTCTGCCCGATGCACATGATCTTGCGCAAATAATCGATCGCCTTAAATCTCAACAAACTAATGGCGGAGCAATTGCACTGATTGCAATTGATGAAGAGTTTTTTATTCTGATTCGAGTTCTTGGTTCACACATCACAATGTTTTTAAGTGATGTTACCTGTGCGCTCGACTATGAAGTTGCGTCAGATTTCTTAGAAATAAATGAAATAGATACGCCAGAAGAAGATGAAGATCCATTTCCTGTGGGCTATCTAGATATTTTTGCTGACCTCGGTATGAATCACATGGAGATGGCTGCACTCTGCGACGATGCTGAATTATTTCCGGATGAACAACTCGAAGCAATTGCAAGCCGATTAGGTTTTGGCGATCAGTTTGCGCAGTTATTGGAACTGTGACTTCTGTTGAATTAATGCGCGAAGCGATTGCTATTGCGCAACAGAGCCTTGCATCGAACGATGTTCCAGTAGGAGCACTCATTATTGATCCCGCTGGAAAAATTATTGCTACCGGAACAAATGAACGTGAAGCAAAATCAGATCCAACTGCTCATGCAGAAATTGTTGCAATGCGAAAAGCCACGTCCAATGGATGGCGATTAGATAATCACACACTTGTTGTCACGCTCGAACCCTGTGCAATGTGTGCAGGTGCAATTGCACAAGCGCGCATTTCTAAAGTGATTTTTGGCGCATGGGATGAAAAAGCCGGTGCAGCAGGTTCGGTCTGGGATGTATTACGAGATCCGCGGGCAATTCACCGCGTTGAAGTTGAATCAGGAATACTAGAAAAAGAGTGCGCTGCTTTGTTGAGTGATTTTTTCCGCTCAAGCCAATAGTTCATACGAAGGATTAAGTATTTTTAGCGAACCATTTTCTTCGCCAACCATTCCTTCTGCACGCAATTCGGTACCAACTTCAAGGCCTGCGATTTCCCGGCGGCCTAAGAATTGAAGTGTGATTCCACCACTTTCATCCCATAATTCGATTTCAAGTACTGGCGCTGAACCGCTTGGTGCGGTCTTAATTGACGCAACCTTTCCTTGTACTTGCGCACGTCTGCGCCACTGCACAGAACCAATAGGTGTGACATCTTCTGCGTAATGACTAATTGGTCCTGCAGATGCCTCAACTGGTTTTGATTGAACTGGTGCAACAGTTGAAATCTTCTTTTCTTTTCTATCAATAGTAATTGGCGTTCCAGATAAAATTCGCTCAACATCGAATGGAACAATTGTTGCTACAACTCGTGGTAGCTGCGAAATCGGTGCTGCAATTGCTTCAGCAGTTCTATCGTGCAGCAAGCGTCCCAAGAATCGAGAGTAAGAACGACGAGGCAAGAGCAGAGTTAATTCAATTTCAGCTTTTTCTGTCATCTTAATTGCGTAATCGACAGCAGCATTTGCAAGACGGCGATCTGGGCAATCTATTAGTTCTAGCGTTACATCATCGAGTGCATCTGATTTTGCCCATGCTTTAGCAATTTGGTCTGCACGCAAATCATCAATAACGAAGTGAACAGCCTTGAGCTCGCGTGGTTTAAGAGAGCGTGCATAACGAATTGCACCCACTGTTGCCACGTCAACACTGTCAACCAAGACTGTCACATCATGTCGAGCGATTGATGTGGCTCGCTCTTGTTCGACCTTAACATCTAGTGCACTCTGTTCCTTTGTGTACTGACGACGAAGACGTAAAAAAGTGAATACAAGAATTGGAGCCGTAACTAAAACTAACCAAGCACCTTCACTAAATTTAACAATTGAGAAAATAATTACAACAATAAAAGAAACAGCTCCGGATAATCCGTTAATTGCCATTTTCCAACGCCACGCGCCCAAGCGGTGTGTGTATGCATGTTTTGTCATACCAAAGCCAGCCAATGTAAATCCTGTAAATACACCAAGTGCATAAAACGCAACAAGATGTTCAACTGATCCCGCAGTCAGTAATACCAAGGCAATTCCACCACCTGCGAGCAAGAGAATTCCATTTGAAAAAGCCAAGCGGTGTCCGCGTTTTGTTAATTGACGAGGCAAATAACCATCGGATGCCACAAAGTTAACGAGTAAGGGGAAGGCGCTATACGTTGTGTTTGCGCCAGCAATCAAAATAAGAGTCGTTGCAAACTGAACGAAAATGAACATCGCGTTGCCGAATGCACCTTCGCCCATCGCTGCTTTAACAATCTGCGAAATAACAGTTGGCGTTCCACTTTCATATGGCATTGCATGAATTTGATGAGCAAACCACGAAACACCTAAAACCAAACTTCCGAGCAAGCAACTCATCACAACTAAGGTGCGACGAGCATTGACGTGCTCAGGTGCTTTAAAGAGTGCAACACCATCGGAGATTGCCTCAAGACCCGTCAGAGATGATCCGCCATTTGCAAATGCTCGAAGCAGAATAAATATGGCAGCAAATGTAAGCAATCCACTAGGTTGGCCAAGAGGAACCGCACCTGGCAAATTAGTTTCAAGCATCGGCAACGTGTCGCTGAAGTAGCGATATAAACCAATAGCAAAAACAATAAACATTGATCCAACGAATAAATATGTTGGCAACGCAAATGCTTTTCCTGCTTCTTTCACACCGCGTAGATTTCCATAGGTTAATAAAGCGATGACGCCCAAGATCATCGGCATCTTCCACGGTTCAAGTTCTGGGAAAGTAGAAATTATTGCGGCAACACCTGCTGCAGATTGAATTGCAAGTGTCACAATGTAATCAAGCATCAATGCAACACCAGCGATTTGTGCAACTACTGGACCGAAGTTATCTCTAGAAACTATGTACGCGCCACCAGTTTTTGTATATACGTCAATTACGTTTCGATACGACAGAGTAATAATAAGAAGAATGATTAAAACTATTGCTGTCATTGGCATCAAGATGGCAAAAGCAGCAAGACCAAAAGCTGGCAACAACGCAATCAATATCTGTTCACTGCCATACGCAGAAGATGAAATGCAGTCAGAAGATAAAATGCCAAGCGCGTATTTTTTATCTAACCGCTGATGGCTCAAGGTGTGACGGTTTAGTGCACCACCCAGTAAACGCCGCTTTATTTTGTAGGAAAGCGGATCTTTTAGGTGCGCATGATCTTGCAAGGCAACCGGCTCCGGTGCCCCATCTGTCCACGACTTCGGCATAGTAGA
>CAFBMS010000024.1_pt1 | contig 14735 bp, 13 predicted proteins | sample 7269031 | NCBI WGS metagenome assembly CAFBMS01 (sample SAMEA6814072, study PRJEB35770) | uncultured Candidatus Planktophila sp. | biome: Freshwater; feature: Freshwater reservoir; material: water | place: Czech Republic | collected 2017-05-23 | depth 30m m
AAGGTTCTGGATTTAGTTATCACCCAGAAAAACTCTCAATGGAGCGCACAGAAAACGCGGCTTTCGGTCCAACTGATCGCATTGGCCAACTGACGATGCGAAACTTAGATATCGAAGATACTCGCGAAAAACTTGAGTTGTACCGCAGTCAAGGACAACTTGGCGGTGGTCACTTTAAATTGATTAACGAGATTGAATCAGGCTCAGAAAAAAAATAAGTATTGTGCGCGGAGAGCCAGCACTCGCTAACACTGTTATGCCTGTCAATTATTAGTTCTACCGTTTCCTTAATGAAATCGAGATACCTCGATTCAAAGGGACGGACATCACATGACAGGTTGGTTTTCAAGTTTCATGAACCATCCGGCGACTTATTTACAATCCGGATGGCTTCAAATATCAGTTTCAAACCTTCTAGTAATACTCTTAATGCTTGCAGTTTTTGCATTAGCAATTCTTTTGCCATTTCCGGGTGATAGAAAATGAGCGAAATGTGGACAGCAAAACTTCGAAATAAGTGGCAAAAAGAACTGCCAATCGAGAAATTACTTCCTGATGATCAACCCGCCTATGTCACCTCCTGGATATATGTTTTTGGAGTTTTAACACTTGCTGCTTTAGCGGTAATTATTGCTTCAGGTATTGTTTTGGCTTTTGAAGGTCCGGCTTGGTATCACCTTTCAGATACTGGGAAATTCATTAATAGTTTGCACTTTTGGAGCGTTCAACTCTTCTTTGTATTCATGGTTATTCACTTGTGGGGCAAATTTTGGATGGCTGCCTGGCGTGGCAATCGATTTGCGACATGGATGACAGGTGCAGTCGCTTTCGTTGCTTCAATTGCAACTGCATTCACAGGTTATTTGGTGCAGACAAACTTTGATTCACAGTGGATTTCCTTTGAAGCGAAAGACGGATTTAACTCCATGGGAATTGGTGCTTGGTTTAACGTAACTAATCTGGGTCAGATGCTTTTACTGCATGTGGCTTTCTTGCCTTTAATTCTTGGAGTAATCACAGTGGTGCACGTTTTGATGGTTCGCAAACGAGGTGTTGTTCCGCCAATTGATGCAGAGCCAGTTTCCTTAGGAGGAAGATCATGAGTGCAAATCGTGAATTAAAACATCAATTTGATGCCGCGCCATGGAAAGGCAGGACACGCCGCTATGACATTGTTAAAGAAGGAACAATCGCTCTAGCAATCGTTGCTGCTTTAACACTTGTTTTAGCACTTTTAATGGGTTCACCTGATGAATCTCCACTGACCTTTAAAGGGTGGGCCACAACAAATGCGGATAATTTCTATGCAACAGCCGTACAGGAACTTTCAGGTTCAAGTGGTACAGCTACATATGGTGGACCGTATAACAGCAATGCTGATGGTCTAAATGTTGGTCCATTCTGGTTACAAAAGTGGGCTGGTGTAACACATCCGATTGATACGGTAAATGATTTCGTGATCACACCACTGAGTACTCAACTAATGTCCGCTGAAGTAACAAGTGCGGTTTCAATATGGAATTCAGCGACGCAAACTCAGCAGGGTGCGTGGGCAACTTCTTATGATGAAGCAATTACAAAAGTTGAAGGAAAAATCAGCGCTGTACCAGCTGGCGATTACGGTCCAGTTCCAGTGCTAGCTTCAGGACTTACGTCCATGGCCAAATCTGGTGGATTAGATGCGGCGTTACTTTCACAAGGCGGTTTCTTTCAGACAGATAACACCAAGCAGATTCTCTTTTTTGGAGATGGAAGTTATTTAGATGACGCTGGTACCGCTGCTAATTTACAAGGTGGCACATGGGGAATGATGAATGAAACAGGAAGGTATCCAGGACAAGCATGGCTCTGGCTCTATTCATTCTGGTATCAAATTCCACCATTTAATAATGAAGAGTCCGCACCAATCGGTGCAAATGCTGATGCATACATCATGTTTGTGATGGGAGCGCTCTCACTCGGATTAATTCTTATTCCAGTTATTCCTGGAATCAGATCCTTGCCGATGCGGATCCCAATTCACCGCGGAATTTGGAGTCAGTATTACAAGTCAGAAGGAATAAAGAGACGAAAGAAGTAACGAATACATTAAGGGCGAAGAGCAATCTTCGCCCTTAATTATTTGGCTAGAAAGTTAGTGCGAATTTCAATCCAGCAATTATCAAAACAACACCTAAAGCACGCTTCACTCCGGTTGAAGAAAATCGAGATATACCAAGACGAGTACCAATCAGTGCTCCAATGATTACAGCTCCAAGAAATAGCGGCAGTGAATCAGGCAGGAAAGAAGTTGATTTGTAATTACCTAGTAAACCAGCCACGGAGTTAACGAAAATAAAAGCAGCAACGGTTCCACTAGCTTGTTTTACGTGATTCCACCCAAGCCAAATAATTAATGGCGAAAGGAAGATACCGCCACCGGTGCCGGTGATACCTGAGAGAAATCCAATTGATACACCCATCACTATTGCCAATGGGTAATTGACGCTCGTGAGTTCGCGGTCTCTAGATGCTGCTAAGAAGATAAATCGCAAACCTGAAAGTATAAGTAGCACACCAACAATAGGTTTATAGATTTCGCTGGCTAAATTGGTATGGCCACCGATAAAAGCGGCAGGAATCGCGCCCAGGCTTAAAACAAAAAACAATTTCTTGTCAAAGAATTTATTGCGAATGTATTTCCAACTGGCATAGGCCGAAACTGCGATGTTCAAAGTCAAGGCAGTTGGTTTAATGACTGTAGTTTGAAGGTTAAACAGAGTCATGATGGCGATATATGCCGATGAGCCAGCATGACCGACTGATGTGTACAGAATTGCACCGAAGAACAAACACAGCGCTATTACAAGGTTAGTAGGTTCGAACACTTAACTTCCTACAAAGAAAAGGATGGATACTCATCTGTCACAAGGATTACTGCGTAACCATAAATACGATTCCAATATTGATTAACTCGCACAATCGCATCGGCAGATGCTTGTGGCATCGATCCGGTGAATAGGATGTTAAACCAAGCCAAAGCCAGCATTATGAATCCGTAGATAATATAAACAAAACCCACAATGTATAGTGGAATAGCTAAGAACCATTTTATCAATGGAAGTCCACGGCTTAGAGTTTTTCCACCTTCAACTTCTGGGTATGTAATTCGAACAACGCCGCTCTCTTCGATAGAAGGATATTCATCGGTGAGTAGTGACATATATACCCACACACGATTGCCTAGTCCGAAGAGTGCTTTATTGAAAACTAATACATAGCTTGGATATACGCCCCGAAACAAAAGAGCGAGAACCACGGGAAGAACTAGAAGGCCATAGGTTTGCAAGGAATTGCTGTTGAAAAAGGTTTCGACAGAAAATGATGACAGAAATATGAATACCGGAAAAGCCAGAAATGCTCTCGCAAATACAGTTGCACGATCGCGATTATCTAGTTGGACTTGAAACGATGTTTCTATTTGGTTGCTCATGTTCGTACTCTACTATTGAGACATGAATTTGCTCCACGGGCTCGATTTATTATCCACATTTGTTTTTGCTCTAGTAGGCGCACGAGTCGCTGCTGACAAGCGTTTGGATTACGGCGGCATAGCTTTTATAGCCGCAATTGCATCCGTTTCTGGAGGAACTCTTCGAAATATATTTCTTGGACTAAAACCAATTTGGATAACTGATCCTTCAATTATCGCATCAGTTATTGTGGCAGTTTTAATCACACTGGTGTTCAGACGTGTAACGCATATCGGTAAAACGCTGTTAGTGATGGATACTTTTGGTTTAGCGATTGCAACTATCTCAGGGACACAATTAGCCTTTGAACAAAATATTTCATGGTACGGCGCAATTCTTTTGGGGTTAATTACTGCAGTAACTGGTGGGCTGTTGAGAGACGTTCTCTGTCAGCTAGAACCTGTATTACTGCACAGAGAAACCATTGGTACGTCTTCTTTGATGGGTGCAATCACCTTTGTGGCACTTACCGAATTAAATGTTGCCAACAGTACAAGCGCGATTCTAGGTGGCAGCATTGTGGTACTTACCCGAGTGCTATCAATACGTTTTGATCTACATTTACCAAAGTTTAAGGATCCTTCATAGTCTCATATCACTAATATGAGTACTGTTTACACATGAGGAAGATTCTGACTCCTGTATTAACTCTTGCTTTGCTTGCACTTTCCTTCTCATCACCAGCTCATGCCGCAGTGAAGTCAGGGGTTGCCTGCACGACTAAAGGGCAGATAAAAATTTCTCAGAATCAGAAATTTACCTGTGTTAAATCTGGAAAAAAGTTAATGTGGAAGGCTCAGGCATCCGAACCCGCTGCTCCAACTTCATTTGATAACTTAATCGCAAACTACAAAGGTATTCCGGCTGCGGCATGGAGGAGTGCTCAAGCAAACATTGCGGCCAACACCATGGCGACCCCGCCTTTAGAAATAGTTCTCGGGCCAAATACAAAAATGCCATATAACAAAAGTGTGGTTGAAATAGGACTAAAAAAAGCGAGTGGCATATTTAAGAATTTTTCACAGCCACCTAAACAAACTTCACTGTTCTATAATTTTGAAGATTTAAAGTGGGCGACCGATACCCTTTCCACATTTTCTAACCCATTTAAAACAAATAACACTTTTTCTGATCAGGCAATTGAACACTGTTCAAGTCTGCTTTTGTGTGTGGGTGCTTTTGGAAATTACGCAGAAGGAACAGGATTAGTCATCAATTCTGTAGCCCTACCAGAGGGACAGTGGGTGGATAATTTTCAATTAAGTGGTGGGCGAGATATTCACGAATTTACTCATACGATTCAAAAAGCCCAGTTTTTAGAAGCGAAGAGTAGTTTTCACTCTGGCTATCCGCATTGGTTTAGTGAAGGACAGCCACAAGTGGCTGGTTTTACGGGAGCGAGCAACACGTTGGCTGAATACAAGGAAACACGTCTGAAGTGGATGGATGCTCCGGCAAAAGGATTAGGTGGTTATTCCCCTGAGGATATTTCCCGTTTTTATATTTTACAAAACACTGGACAAATCGAACCTACTACGCAAAACCTTAGATACACGATTGGTTACATTACCGTCGAGGCGCTCACCGCCCTTAAGGGAATTGATTCAACAATGAATTTGGTCAAAGCAGTCGCTGCGGGGAATACATTTGAACAAGCTTTTAAGAAGATTTATGAAGTTGAGTGGTCTTATGCAGAACCAATTCTTGCTCAGGTTGTCTCGAAGCAATTCTTAGAAGTACGAAGATTTGCAATAAGTAATGGCTAATTGATTTAGATTGCTTGTGAAAAATCTTTATACCGTTTGGCAATACCTACAGGCGGTTTACCTATGTTCACGCCAGCCTGCTTTAGCTCTTTCTTTAGTTCGCCACGGAAAGTATGGAAATCAACTTCCATGGCGTGACGTTGTCCCGGACCAAAATCGAAGTGTCTATTCTCTAATTCGGCGTTAATGGCTGATTTCATATCTTTAGGACGTTTATATTTGCCAAGGATCTCGAGGCAAGCCAATTTTGCTTGATAGTCAGCCAATGGCCAGATGCAACCAATTGGTTGAAATAATCCAATGAAATAAAGATTCTTGTATTTCTCGTGCATCATCTTCTTATACAGTGGAATTCTTTCGAGATCTTTAAAGTTGATTAAATTCTCATCAAAGAAAGGGAAGACTGTCCAATAACCAGTAGCAGCACAAATAATGTCGAAATCTTTCTTAGTTCCATCTACAAATTCGACGGTTAAGCCATTCCAAGATTTGATAGCTGGCATTGGCTTTATGCGACCGTGGCGGATGAAGTCCATTAAATCTGAATTAAGAGTTGGGTGAGTATTTAGCGGCAACGTCGTATTTTCTGGAAGCCCATAGCGACTGTATGGGCCTTGAATCAAACCAACTAAAAACTTTAAGCCGTACTGACGTAATTTTTTAGGCAGCCACTTGCTCTTTGCAGCAAATACATCGCCCGGTTGACCAAAAATAAACTTAGGAAAAAACCATTGCGGACTACGCATAGACATGTGAACAGTCTTTGTCATTCTCGATGCTTCAACTGCGATGTCACAGGCAGAGTTACCAGCACCAATCACAAGAACTTGCTTATCGCGCCAGCTTTCGTCAACGCCCTTAAAGTCATGAGAATGTAAAAATTTTCCTGTGTATTCACCGGGATACCCCGGGTATTTAGGCACATTGTGGTGGCCATTGGAAACCATTAAAGAATCAAATACTTCAGTTTTTTCAGTTCCTGTGTTGTCTATAAATGTGACAGACCAACTATCGGTGCCCACTGGTTTTGCATCTATCACCGTGTGATCGAATTTAACTCTTTCTAAAACTCCAAAATGCCGTGCATAAGACTCAAAATAATTCTGCAGTTGCACATGACTTGGATAATCAGGAAAAGAATCTGGCATTGGATAATCTTCAAATTCAGACCAAGTTTTGGAACTAATCAAAAATGTATTCTCGTAAACACTGGAATGACCAGTTTTGGAATTAAATACCCAGTTGCCGCCTACTTTGTCATTTTTCTCAAAGACAACAACATCGAGTCCATTTTGAATGCAATTTTTGGCAGCGGTAATCCCACTCGGCCCTGCTCCGATGACACATACCTTCATCTGAATAATCCCCACTTTTAATGGCCCAAGATAATCCAAAATGTCCGACTTTTACGGCTAATTATGGAAGGAAATGTGAGTGATTCACTCAGAACATCGACTTTAATGATTGAAAAAGGATTGCCATTCTGCAAGGCTTCGTCCAGATTTCGAGACCAGGAGAAAATAACCATGAAGCACAGAACGAAGTTTTTTCTGGCGGCAATTTCAGCAATTTCCCTCTTGGTTCTCACCGCATGCGGTAACTCAAGTTATTATTGGCAAAATTCAAGTATTCAAATAAAGGTTGACGGCACTCTCAATTTGAACAGTTACAACGCTATTGATTTATTGCCTTCGAATCGCACATCAACTGGTGCAAGCACTGCAAAAATAACTTTAAATGAAGTTTTTGACGGTGGAAATCTGAATATTTCTGGAAAGTATGAAGATGGATATGTGAAGTTTAATTTTAAAGGTCACTCCCTTTTCCAGGTGTGTCCAGACATAGTATTTTGCCAGGATCCTTCTAATACGGCACTTTCACAAGTTGGAGCTCAAAGCACCGTAAAGGCATTAGGAAATTCCAAAGCTATGAGCGAAAGCCAAAATCGTCGCCGGACAACTGGCGTAGGCGGAATCTGTTCATTGGTACCAACTATGTATACAAGTACAAATCCAAGATTCCCAGGTTCAGGAAACGTATTTTTTGTTGTGTGTGCTACTGATGCAAATACTAGAACACCTATTGCTAGTTATACGGGGCCAAATTATGTTGGCATTTTTTCACCAGTTCTAGACATGACTGGTGACAAGGAACCTTACGGTTGGTATGTAAGTGGTGGTGTCCTAAATAATTCCGGTGGAAAAAATCCGATTGTAGTTACGCAACCAACTTCTAATCCAACATTTACACCATGCCCAATCTTCGCTTCACCAAATCCAACGCCAACCGGCTCACCAACTCCAATTCCGTATGCAAACCCAACGCCAAGCTGCTAACTAATTGCAACTGCGGGGGTAGAAGAACCATTTAGTTGTCGCAAGAAACTACCTACAAAAAGTCCAAGCCCGATTATTAGTTCAAGAAGCCCAACAAGCATAAATGGTGCTAACAATGGGTGGGCAGCTAACGGCAATCCAATGCGCAACAAAGAATCCTTTGATGTATTTACTTGATTAGCAATGAGTGAATTCGCCACAAGGAAAATAGAAGTAAGTGAGACTCCTTGAAGGAAAAGTACCAGTCCGGGCCAGCGCAAGGTATCTTTTCGAGATCTCGCAAACATTACATACAGAAATAACATTGCAAAGGAGAGAACCAAAAGTAAAACGATAGCAAGATTTAGAATTGAACGAATTTGAGCAACGTCCGGTCCATCTTTTTGTGCTTTTAACTTAATAGGTTTGATCTTATCTAGTTCCTTGTTTAACTCTTTAAATTGAGGATCAATATTTACTAAACCAGCTAGCGCCAAATTCGCTATGGGGCGCACATCCACGGATTTAATTTCCTTCGATCCCATTGCATAATAGGAATAAACAACTTCTGAGATCTTGTCGGCTTCCTGATGAAACAAAGGATTTCCCAACAAATTTGTTACTGCAGTTGAAATTTGTGGACCTTTTTCCAGAAATATTGTGCGCTCTTCGCCAGTTGATTTTTCCAGAAACTTATTTACAACGTATTTGCCTGCTTCTTCATTAAAACTTTGACTTCCATAGAGACTGTGTGTGACTTTGTTGATTGGATTGCCACTTTCCAGGGCCAGAAAGACACTTCCTAAAATTGAAAACAAAGTAAAAAATATTACAAAAAAGATCAATGAAGGAATTGAGCCGGCCCGCTTTGCCTTTAAGAATAATGTCATGGTGGACCCTAGCAAGCAGCCGGTTCGTTAACTCAAAATTATGGGAAAAGGGCCAGATGTCTGAGAATTCCGAACTAAATATCCTTCATTAGCCACAAATGGATTCAATTGATTTTGATCCACAACCCATATTAGAGATTTGGTCCTTTAGATTATGCATTAAATGATAGAAGAAAATAAATTTCTTCTCATCTAGATTGGCTGTACTCTTTAGACAAAACCTTCGCAAGAATTGTTGAACCCTCGTCCCAAGTTATCCCGTATACATTTTTAAATGCGGTTGGAAAATCTTGACCTTCTGATCCAAGACTAAATAGTGCCATTGTGGCTTGAGGGCCTGCAATTGCAACTAAAGCTTCAACAGCCATTGCTCCGGGTCCGTAGCCTTGTTGATATAGCGGACCATTTTGATAACACGTAGCGGGATTTTGGTCATACAAGAAACTCTTTATTGAACTTTCTGAAGTTTGAACAATTTTTTGTGACGTGTCCAATCTCGAAGGCCGATCGGTTAAATATGTGTTGTAATCATCGATTGCAGTCATTGAGTTAATCGAGTTCGGTTGACCTTCAGATAGCCAACATGGAGTGAATTCGTGCGATAGAGCAGGGGTGAAACACTGTGAACCTTTTGCGATACAACTAGGACTCTTAATCCATTGCGCATGTTGGTAGGTGTGAATCAATTCATGAGCCACGATACTTCCATGAGTATCTGGATGTTGAACACTACCTTCGGCGAAAGTACCCAGGCTATCGGTCGAGTTCTGTATGACCCCAGTGTTGGCACCTTGACAGTAACCAAGTGCCGCTCCGCCCTTGCCAGGAGATGCTTGTTGTTCGCACATAATCTGTAAACCATGTATGGCACCATCGGGCTTTGATGGAGAGTATCCATTTTTAGCCCAAACATCTTTCACTTTTTGAATCGCCCATTCTTTATCGCCCAAATTGAAATAGACAAGTGTAATTCTGCTTGTTGAGGCAAACCCAGACCAAAGCTTGGCTGATCTTTCTATCGTCGAATCGATACGAGGTATTCCACCAGAAATACTCAATGGTGTATTTGGTCCAACAAATATGTCATGCGGAATACTCTTTGCATTACTTGCCGCAATTAAGTTCTGAACACTCTGCCAAGCAACTTTTGGAATCTCACTAACATGATCTGTGATGTTTGCAAAAGTAATCGTTCCATTTTGTGGTACCGGAAGCGTTATTGGAATTTTCGCTTTAAAAACGATTGACTTTGGTTTCGACCTTGTTGATTGATCTGCTTTTTTAATCCAGAGCAACTTATTTCCAGTCCTAGAACAGACTAGTAAGTTCGCTCCAGCTTTTGTGGTTACGCCAACTTTTGAACACCTAGCACCAATTTTTGGCGAAGGAGTCGCCGCATGTGATTGTTCGAGGCAATTAAATGCCAATAGTAAGAAAATAGTAAGTACCGCAAGAGACTTTTTCATAACACTAACTCCTTCTACAGTTTTCTAGGTACAAAGGCAATTTACTGAATCCTTGCAATGAGTTCTAACAGATCTCTTGCAAGCACTTGACTTCCAATCACAGAAGGGTGGCCTTGTACTAAATTAACCTTATTCGACCAATCAAAATCTTTGTTGTTTGTAAAATCTAAAATCGGAACATTAAGTTTTTTAGCTTGGATTTTATATTGAGCCGCATCATTTGGATTTCCATCAAAAGTAGTAGCTAAGATTATCAAAATGTTGGGATTAGCTGATTTCAAAGATTTGATAACGTTCGCGACTTCTTCGGCGATCTGTTCTGCAGTAAATTTGTAGGCAGGGTTGTGATCATTTGGGGACCCAGTAAGGATAACTACTGCAGGATTTGTCGGAATAACATCTCGTACGATTCTATCTTTGTAGGTTTCTCCAGCTGATGGCGCAAGATATCCCTGACCTGGAACGCCTGCGGCAATAATGTTCCAGCCTGTTAACCAAGATAAAATTGTGGGATATCCATCAAATTGTGAATGAAGTTTGTCATCATTAAGTATCGGGAAAGTCCAAGAGTCTCCAAAAAGAAGTACTCGAAGCCGACCATCATTTTTAATTTTTGAAATTGAGTCAAGTGAATCGTGTAAACCTAATCCGTAAAAAGTTATATTAGAAGTGAATTGCAATTGAATGGAATAACTTCCAGCTGACCCTAGCGATACTAAGTCGTAGAATTTTTTTCCAGGAGAGTTGTGATTTATACCTTCAATGTTTTGATACTTCCACGCTTCGCCATTTCTCTTAAAAGCAAGACGCCATGTTGAAGCATCATTTGCAAAACCTGGACCAACATTTCCAACTGCACTTGTGACGACTACAAATCGCCCTTGAGGATCTTTTATATCGAAGCTAAATGTGACCCCCCATGGTGGCAGTGCTGCCTTAGATTTATAAACTGACCGATTATCGAGTGTTACCAAAGAACGGGCACCTGCATGGTTTCCATTTGTTTCAATTAATGGAGTAGGGCCATTAAAATAAAATACATCTGCGGAAGCCGCTTGAAGGAAATTTTTGTAATCGGAAGCAGACCCCGTAACAATTTTGACTGGCCGATTTGTCTCAACAGTTGGCACCTGCATAGTGGAATCCTGCATCGCAGCGCTTGCTAATTGCGAAAATTTGGCTGGGGAGATCGGAGCACTACTTTGAGAAATGGGCACGCCCTTGTTAAAAATAAGTTTCTCTTTGCTCTTGATGCAAGTGTATTTCTTTTTATTAAAAGTTTGCGTGACTCCAACTTTCGAGCACTTCGCAGCGGGTTTTGGTGGCACATTCGAATAAGCCTGCAATGAGGTGAATGAAAAGGCGCTACATAGAGCAAGTACAAGTACAGCTCTAATTTTCATAGCAAAATCATACGGATTGTGCCAAGTGTATGGAACATTGCGTGGCTGTAAGTACGTGGGTTTTGAGGGACGCGAACCAGGACCGGTCACTGATGAGAAATTTCTATCAATTCGTAATTTTCTGCTGTACATTTACCTCAGGGCTCTTTAGAACAGTGCAAACATTCACTCTTCGTGGGAGTTGGACTAGCTTCAACTAATCTACGGAGAGGTAGATTCGAATGCGCAAGGTTTCTTTCATCACTTCATTATTTCTGATTGCATCATTAATTTCACTCCCACAAGCTAACGCCGCAAATGCTAAATCTGGTGGTGCATGCAAAGAGTTAAATGCAGTCTCAGTTGTGAAAGGACTTCAATACACCTGTAAAAAATCTGGCGCGAAACTAATCTGGAGTAAAGGCAAAAAAGTATCGCCTGCTGTTTTTAAGGCACCAATTCCGATAAGCCTGCCCGTTGCTCAGACCGGCGCTATTACTTTCGATAACGTTTTGGATCACATCCCCGAAATTCCACAAACTGCGTGGCAGAAAGTTCAAGATGTCATTGCAGCAAATTCAAGTATTTCAACATCACCGAAAACCAAATTCGATGTACGGGTTGGTCCAAATACCCAAATAAATGTCACTGGTGGCTTGCCTCGAATTCAAGAGGTTTTGCTACGCTCAGAAAAACTCTGGAGTGGTTTCTCGCAGAGTAAAACCTTTTATTTATCAATGTATAACGGGCAAGATGAAGAATGGGCTGAAAACGATTGGAAAGCCATAGCCACTTCCAAGCGATATTTACCTAGTGGGGTGCAGAACATAACTAGACGTATTGCGGACATGTGCGAAAGAGAAAAATCAGCTGGTGGAGCTTCGGGGAAGATAAAAAATTGTGAATTCAGCGAACCAAATGCGATTAGCAATTCTGATGATGCAATTGCATTATTTGGTCAATCTACACAAGGGGCATCTTTTGCGATAGCCGCTACGAGTGGAGGAAGGCTTGCCGGGCTCCACGCACACTCAGTGCAAGATAGCCAGTGGATTGGAAATCCGAAAAATTATTGCAATGACCAGACCTCTTCTCCAACGTGCTACCGAACGGTGGTCGTAAATTCTTTTGCTCCATGTTGGCTTATTCAGGGTCAGCTCAATTCAATTGGATTCATGACTGCGGCACAGAGTTACGATTCCTACAGTGCTCTTCGTGCAACCTTGCCGTTTAATCAAGGCGCAACAACGGTAACTGACTACTCGCGATCTTCCTTGCGTGATTATCTGTACAAGCAAACACCACTATCTTGTCAAGAAAACCCTGCAATTTTCTTCCTTAGCTTTGGTGTTGGAGCACTCGCAACCGAAGTTTTAACTGCAATTGCGGGACCACAAGCGACAATGGCAGTTTTTGCTCTTGGCGCTCAAGGTCAAGATTTTCCAACAGCATTTAAAAACGTATATGGAATAAGTTGGAGCGATGCCTCAACAATACTTTCTAAAGTTTTAGCGGCTGAATATGCTACTTATGGTCCGCCACCATTCTAATTCTGACTCACCAACCATTCGCTTCGTCACACCGCATTAGAGTTATTCAGAAAGCAAGTAGTGTGAATTATCTTGGCAAAGGGAGAAGAGTTGAGTAAGGCGATTGAATGAAAACTAGAACAGTAAGTCTTTTGTTGTGCGCCTTGATCATTTCAAGTTCTACGACTGCGCAAGCCGCATCACCAGTCAAGACAAAATCGGCTCCTAAGCAATCGGCTACGCCAAAGAAAGTTTTTTACAAGGCACCAAAATCAGCTCCATTGTCGACGATTTATGACACTGAAGGATGTGCTGTCGGCTTTGATTCATCTGGAAAGCAAGTTACGACACCAATATTGCAAGCACTTGTAAATAATGTCTGGCTTGATGTCAAGACTATTGAGATTGGCTGGAAGAAGACTTGTAATGATTCTCGATTACCCAACAACAAGTATTTCGCATTTGCAAGAGCAGCGCTCGGAAATAATTTGAAGATCAGATGGAAATTTATCGGCCCTGTCAACATTTTTGGTCGCGATGAAAGCGGGAATGGTATTTCGCGACCAGTCACTTTCTATCAACGTAAAAAAGTAGTTTTTTATGATCCGCCGCCCATGGCTGGAGCTAATCCCATTACATTTGCGAATATCACTTCGCGAATCGATGAGATAGCGCCAATCGTTTGGCAAAATAGCCAGGATGTAATTGCACAAAATGCAAATCTTCCAGGAGCTAAGACGCCTTTTGTTATTTACCGGAGCCCACACCTAGGAGATGGTTTCTATAAGGATGCCAGCTTATGGATGAAGCGCGTTAATAGTCTTTACGCAAACTTTGCTCACCCCATTAAAACTTATTTATACTTTACAACTGGCCAAGATCTTGAATCAACTTACAAAGAAGTTTCCAAGTCAATAAACGATTCATATGCACGAGACATTAAAGAGTTGTATGGGTCGAGCATATTTGGGCGCTCAATCGACTGTAAAGGTTCCTCCCCAGGAAGAGCCCATACCCAATTTCCAGAATTAATAGGAATGGTTTTTGCAGGCTCTTGTATTGATGGTGAATTTAACAATGAAGATATGGTCACACACGAATACACCCACCAAATTCAAGAGGCCCAATTATGGAATGGGCAACGATCCGGTAGAGACATTGTTGAGCCATGTTGGATGGTTGAAGGTCAAGCGACACTGACTGCGGGAGTTGAATTGGATACTTTGCAACGCTATTTAGATACAAAATTTGGAATGTCTCATCCATATTTACTGGGTCCGGGAGGTACTGATTATGTGGACAATCCAAAAATTACTTGGACTAAAGAGTACGTACTCAATTATTATAAGGATGCAAATATTCCGAGTGAATGTAAAAAAACCAATAAGTTTGCGCTTTCGTACTCAGTTGGTTTCCTAACTGTTGAAGCACTTTCTGCTATTCGCGGGATTGAATCTCATATGTCATTCGAACAAAAATTGGGAGCCGGAGTGCCTTTTGACAAGGCTTTTATCAATACATTTGGAATTTCGTGGGATGAAGCGGCGCCAATTCTGGCAACTGTCGTAGCCACGCAAATGGCGAAGGTAAATAATTAGTTACGTTTGCCTTTAAGTGGGTTGTGAGGGACTCGAACCCCCGACCCGGTGATTAAGAGTCACCTGCTCTACCAACTGAGCTAACAACCCATTTGAAGTGGGTAACTTCAAATGCTTGGCAGACCCTATCAGCGCGTGGACAGTAAATACCACTTGCTCAAAAGCGCCTTATTTAATGTGAATCCTGATATCTCTTATAAGACGCGTTAATTTCCAGCTCTGCGGCGTCGTGGCCGACCCAGTCTCCACCGTGGACTTCTTTGCCTGGTTCGAGGGT
>CAFBMS010000025.1_pt1 | contig 14532 bp, 15 predicted proteins | sample 7269031 | NCBI WGS metagenome assembly CAFBMS01 (sample SAMEA6814072, study PRJEB35770) | uncultured Candidatus Planktophila sp. | biome: Freshwater; feature: Freshwater reservoir; material: water | place: Czech Republic | collected 2017-05-23 | depth 30m m
AAGGCTGAATAAAAAAAGATACAAAACGGGTTAAGAATTAAGCCTGCAAAAGGTTTTAGGAATCTTTTCCAGAGCGACGACGAGAAACTTCGCGCTCTATTTCGCGACCAGCTTGACGCTCCATAAGCGCCGCGCGTTTATCATGAACTTTCTTTCCTTTAGCAACTGCTAGTTCAATCTTTGCTTTTCCGTCTTTAAAATAAAGCGAAAGTGGAACAAGTGTGAGTCCGCCTTCTTTCATGCGCGCAGTAAGTTTTCGAATTTCAGCAGCATGAACAAGTAATTTGCGATTACGTCGGGGAGTGTGATTTGTCCATGTGCCTTGTGTGTATTCAGGAATATGAACACCGCTGAGCCAGAGTTCGCCCTTATCAACCATGGCAAATCCGTCGATTAGTGACGCGCGACCCATGCGAAGTGATTTAACTTCTGTGCCAGTTAAAACAATTCCGCATTCGAAGACATCTTCAATTGAGTAATCGTGACGTGCCTTTTTATTTTGGGCGATGACTTTGCGACCGATTTCTTTTACCATCGCAGATCACCTCCTGATAAGACAACCAAAGCGGTTGTTAAGAGATAATTAAACCTTGAGATAGCGACGAAGAGTAACCAATGAAGCCAGAACCGAAACACCAAGTCCTGTCAGCAAGAGCCAACCTGATGCAACCCACACTTCGCCCCAGCCGAAGAACTTAGTGAAAGTAAGAAGTGGTGCAACTTTGGAGTCAACAACAGATTTAAGTAGAGCCAACAACCCTGTAGCTAAACCCCAACCGATGATGGCCGAGATTACGCCTTCGAGCAAGAATGGAAGTTGAATTGACCAAGAGGATGCACCGACAAGTTTCATTACGCCAGTTTCGCGACGTCGATTAAATGCAGCGATACGAAGAGTATTACTAATCAATAGCGCCGCAGTGAGAACTGATGCAAGGCCAACTAAGAGCGCACCATTTCGCAGCACCGCAAGTAAGCGGAAGAATTTTTCAAGAATAGTTCTCTGATCTTGGACAAGGTCAACACCTGGACGACCTGAGAACGCACTGACAATTACAGGAAATTGTTGAGGATCTTTTAACTTCACACGAAATGATTCTGGCAATTGATCAGCAGTTACATTCTGCGCAATTGCAGAATCTTTAAAGCGTTCTTGGAAACGTGTATAGGCCTGTGATTGCGACTCGTAATACACAGTATCGACAACTGGCATATTCTGTAATTCATTCTGAATTTCTAGACGTTGAGTCGATGAAATAATTCCACCTGAACATGAAGGCGATTCAGAGAGAGAACCGCAGAGAAATACTGATACTTCAATTTTGTCATACCAATAATCTTTCATGGCGTTTACCTGAGAATTCGAGAGCAAACCAATGCCCAGCAAGGAAAGTGAAATCGCAACGGTAACGATAACTGCAAAAGTCATAGTGAAGTTTCGCTTAAGACCAATACCAACTTCACCTAATAAGAAGCGTGCGCGCATTTGCTAACCTTAACCCGTATAACCGTAAACACCGCGAACTTGGTCGCGAATGACGTGTCCGCTATCTAATTCGATAACTCTCTTGCGCATCTGATCCACAATTCCAGCATCGTGCGTTGCCATTAATACGGTGGTGCCTTCGCGGTTAATTCGGTCCAGTAATTTCATAATTCCTACTGATGTAGCAGGGTCTAGGTTTCCTGTTGGTTCATCTGCAATAAGAATTGGCGGGCGACTTACGTACGCTCGGGCAATTGCCACACGTTGTTGCTCTCCTCCGGAGATTTCATTTGGTAATCGATCGGCTTTATCTTCCAACCCAACTAACTCAAGAACTTCAGGGATCTCGCGATTAATTTCTTTTTGAGAGTATCCGAGCACGTGTAATGTGAATGCAACGTTTTCAGCAATAGTTTTATTTGGCAGCAAACGGAAATCTTGGAATACCGTTCCAACTTGGCGACGAAGTTCTGGAACTTTATGGGCTGCAAGTGTCCCTAAATCTTTTCCTGCCACATGGATAGTTCCAGATGTTGGGCGCTCTTCACGCAAGATTAATCGAAGGAATGTGGATTTACCGGAACCAGATAATCCAACAAGGAATACGAATTCGCCTTTAACGATTTCAATAGAAACAGTATCTAGGGCGGCTCGCTCTTGCCCTGGATAAAGCTTCGTTACGCTTTCAAAACGAATCACGTGCACTCCAATTATTTCGGTTTAAGCGCCACTATTTCCTTTTCTTACATGTGAAATATTTCTAATCCCCACGAAGAAAACAATTTTGCTGCACTTTCCTTACTGTTCATAGTTTATGGAACAGAGGCACTTTTCTAGGGAATTAGGTGCTACTGGAGCCTGTGATTTTTCTCTGAGTGTGGAAAATCACGCGTGATTTATGAACTGCGACGCCAGCGAATTCCGGCCTCGATGAAGTCATCAATTTCGCCATCGAGTACTGCTCCAGTATTTCCAGTTTCATGATCGGTGCGCAAATCTTTAACCATTTGATACGGAGCAAGAACGTATGAACGCATTTGATTTCCCCACGAACCAGAGTTATCACCTTTAAGTGCATTGATTTTTGCTTGCTCTTCTTGGCGACGACGTTCTAGTAATTTAGATTGCAACACAGCCATCGCAGTTGCACGATTTTGAATTTGCGAACGCTCGTTCTGACAAGAAACGACAATGCCTGTTGCCATGTGAGTAATACGCACCGCAGAGTCCGTTGTATTTACACCTTGTCCACCAGGGCCAGATGAGCGATATACATCTACACGTATTTCTTTTTCATCAATTTCAATATGATCACTCTGATCAACAACTGGCACAACTTCCACACCAGCAAAAGAAGTGTGGCGACGACTCTGACTATCAAATGGTGAAATGCGAACAAGACGATGCGTTCCTTGTTCTACCGACAAAGTGCCGTAGGCATATGGAGCACTCACTTTAAAAGTTGTTGATTTAATCCCTGCTTCTTCTGCGTATGACGTTTCTAAAATATCTACTTTTAGTACGTGACGTTCGCAGTAGCGCATATACATACGCATCAACATCTGCGCCCAATCCGCGGCTTCAACTCCACCTGCTTCGGAGCGAATTGTTATCAAAGCATCGCGATCGTCATATTCCCCATTGAGAAGAGTTTGAACTTCTAACTCGCTAATAGCTTTCTTTGTCGCATCTAACTCTGATTCAGCATCTGTCATTGCAGCAGCGGTGTCACTCTCGCTCTGTGCTAATTCAATAAGAATAGGTAAATCACTTACACGCTGACGCAGACCCTCTAATTTAGAAATAATTGATTGAGTGCGAGATAAACGACTTGTGATCTTCTGGGCCGCTTCAGGGTCATCCCACAAATTCGGAACTCCTGCTTGTTCTTCAAGTTCTGCTGCCAATTTACGCAACTTAGGTAAATCTAAAACCTTTTCAATCGAAACCAGGGTCGCGTCAATAACACCTATCTCTATCCCATATTCACGCGCGGCCATGGGTAAAGGATAGCGAGATATAAAACAATTGATTTCGCGGATTGCTAAGGTTTGCTCATGGCAACATTCAATTCTGATTTTCGGCGAAGCACCGTCGTAGCCCTACTGCGCATCGAAGGTATTTCAATACTTGCGCTCGGGTTGTTCCTGATCGTTAAGGGATTAATCGATGGTGGGAAAATCGAATGGTTTGTGATTTCAGGAATTTTGGCTCTTGCATTATCTGGAGGAGTTGGATTGTTAGTTGCTGCTAAGGGTTTTAAAGCTAAAAAAATGTACGGTCGTGCACCTGCAGTTCTTGCCAACCTGATTGCAATTGGTGTTTCAAAATATATATTCGAAGCAGGATTTTGGTGGGCTGCTCTTCCGCTAACACTTTATGCGGCGCTAACTATTTATTGCGCAATCTCGTTAGTTCCTGAAAAGAACTAACTCACCACTGCACAATCTGTCGATCTTCCCAAAGCACGCCTGTTGTATCTCCATCGTTAAATTCACGATTTGCTAGCCACACTGCACACTCAGCACCTTCTTCTGCACTACGTGGTGCATCTGCACCGCCCATGTCGGTGCGGGAATGGTTAGGACAGATTGCGTCAACATAGAAACCACGCGCACCGAGTCCTGTTTCATGTGCAAGGTTTCTAACGAACGCATTAACTCCTGCTTTACTAATTCGATACGGCGCAAGTCCGCCAGCATTTCCTGGACCTGACATTCGTCCAAGACATGCAGAGAAAACAACAACCCGGCGACCATCTCGGGCATCTGCCATGGGCCCACCGAGAACATTTACTAATGTGAAAACAGAATCTAAATTAATTGCCATAACTCGGCGCCATTCTGCATCCGTTGTTCGCAGAGTTTTAGACATTTTTTCGCTCATAACACCGTGAGCCAGAACGAGTGCATATGGTGCGCCGTATGTGCTGAGTAAAGATTCTGCTGCATTTCTGGTTTGTACCTGATCTTCTAAATCACATGCACTTGTTTCAAATGTAATTCCAGGAAATTCCGCACGCAGTTGTTGCGCAGAAGCCTCTAGTCGTTGCGCATCTTTTGCAATCAGTACAGAACTGATTCCCGTGCGAGCTAATCCGCGAGCCACTTCAAATCCGAGTCCGCGAGATCCGCCGGTAATGAACGCCATTTTTGAGACAGATTCACTCCATGTATTCATGGAGATACTGTGCCCCAAAGATTGCCATCGTGCCCGTCCACTTGAATGCACAGCCCGGAAATCCGCTTCTTTTTGTGGTCAATCTCGCCTTATTTGGGCGCCTTCCATATTTATATCCACGCGTGTGAGCGGTTACTCTTGGCTCTGCAAGTACGTGGTTATTTGAAATTCGCCAAGCAGGGGAGCGCCAGTGTCGGCAAAAGATCCGAATCAGGACTTTGGAGCCAATGAATGGCTCGTCGACGAAATGTACGAACGTTATTTAGCAGACCCAACTTCGGTAGAGCCATCGTGGATTGACTTCTTTAAAACTTATAACCCAAATAATTCTGTAGGTAATTCTGCAACTTCAACGAGCACGCCAATTTCGGGCGCACCTCGTGGTGGAGTTCCACCAACACCTAAGGCTGCAACTGCAACACCTGCACCAGTTGCAACACCTGCACCAGTTGCAACACCTGCACCAGTTGCAACACCTGCACCAGTTGCTACACCTGCACCAGTTGCTACGGCACCTGTAAGTCAAAAACCTTTTCATGACCGATCGTTGCAACCACCGACACCTGCAGATCCAATAGTAAAACCTGTGTCAGTTTTAAGTTCACCTGATGCCGCAAAGCTTGAACCAATCCGTGGAGTAAGTGCACGAGTTGTCGCAAGCATGGAAGGTTCGCTCACTGTTCCAACGGCAACTAGTGTGCGTGCAATCCCAGCTAAGTTGATGATTGATAACCGCATCGTTATTAATAACCACCTTAAACGCGCTCGCGGCGGAAAAGTTTCATTCACACATTTAATTGCATTTGCAATGATCAAAGCGTTACGCCAGATGCCAGAGATGAACGCGTTCTTTGGTGACATCGAAGGCAAACCAGCAATCGGTCATCCTCAACATATAAACCTTGGAATCGCAATTGATTTAGCTAAAGCAGATGGGTCTCGCCAATTATTAGTGCCATCAATTAAGGGCTGTGAAAATTTAGATTTCGCACAATTTTGGAATGCCTATGAAGCTGTAGTTGGCAAAGCTCGCGCAGGCACACTTGCTGTGGAAGATTTTGCGGGAACAACTGTTTCACTTACCAATCCTGGAACGCTTGGAACAGTTCACTCCGTGCCTCGATTAGTTCAGGGACAAGGCCTCATTGTTGGCGTCGGCGCACTTGATTATCCAGCAGAATTTGAAGGCGCAAGTCAAGAAACTCTTGCACGATTGGCGATTAGCAAAATAGTAACGCTCACAAGTACTTACGATCACAGAGTGATTCAAGGTGCACAGTCCGGAGATTTCCTTCGCCGAATGCACGAATTAATTCTTGGTTCAGAAAACTTCTATGATGAAATCTTTGCAGCCCTACGCATACCTTACGAACCTATTCGTTGGGCAAAAGACTTTGAATTCTCAAAAGATGAAGAGATAAACAAAACCGCTCGCGTTCAGCAATTGATTCACGCATATCGCACACGTGGTCACATCATGGCTGATACCGATCCGCTGGAATATCGCCAACGTTCACATCCAGATTTAGATGTAGTGACACATGGATTAACTCTGTGGGATCTCGATCGTGAGTTTGCTACTGGCGGATTCGGTGGAGAAAAGTTTATGGAGCTGCGGAAAATTCTTGGAATTTTACGTGACTCGTATTGCCGCACAATCGGAATTGAATATATGTATATTCAAGATCCAGAAGAGCGCAAGTGGATTCAAGAACGCGTTGAAGTTGGCGTTCAAGCCACACCACGGGAAGAGCAATTACGAATCTTGCGCAAACTAAATAGCGCTGAAGCATTTGAAACTTTCTTGCAGACAAAGTTCGTAGGTCAGAAGCGATTCTCACTTGAGGGCGGCGAGTCTGTAATTCCGATTTTAGATGCTGTTATTTCTGGTGCAGCAGATCTAGGACTTGATGAAGTTTGTATCGCTATGCCGCACCGTGGTCGGTTAAATGTTCTTGCAAACATCGCAGGTAAATCTTACGGACAAATTTTCCAAGAGTTCGAAGGTCACTATAAAGAAAATCAAGTACAAGGTTCTGGCGACGTGAAATACCACTTAGGTACTGAAGGAGTCTTTACAGCAGAATCAGGTGCTAAAACTAAAATCTATTTAGCAGCGAATCCATCTCACCTTGAAGCAGCGAACCCAGTATTAGAAGGCATTGTGCGCGCCAAGCAAGATCGCCTTAATGTGAAGAATGCATACTCCGTTCTGCCAATTCTTCTACACGGTGATTCAGCAATGGCTGGGCAAGGTGTTGTTGCAGAAACTTTCCAACTTTCGCAATTAGCTGGGTATCGCACTGGCGGAACGGTACATATCGTTGTAAATAATCAAGTTGGCTTTACAACTTCACCGCATGCGTCACGTACATCTCGTTATTCAACAGATATGGCAAAGATTATTCAGGCACCTGTATTTCATGTAAACGGTGATGATCCAGAAGCGTGTGTACGCATCGCCCGATTAGCATTTGAATATCGTCAAGCATTTAACAAAGATGTTGTTATCGATATGGTTTGCTACCGTCGACGTGGCCATAATGAAGGCGATGAGCCATCATTTACACAGCCGCTTATGTACAAGCTAATTGATGCGAAGCGTTCGACTCGTAATCTATATACCGAAGCCTTAATTGGTCGAGGAGATATTTCGGTTGAACAAGCTGATGAACTCTCTCGCGAGTACCAATTACAACTCGAAGCTGTCTTTGCTCAAGTACACAACATCGAACCAGAGGTAAATCCGAACTTTAAAGCACCAGTTGCAGCTAATCCAGGAACGCTTGAAACAAGTATCGATGAAGCAACTGCTCGTACAATTGCCGCAACACAGGTAGCAGTTCCAGACGGATTTAACGTGCATCCAAAGCTCTTGCCACAATTACAAAAGCGCGTCGAAATGCTCAACGACGGAACCATCGATTGGTCAATGGGTGAAACACTCGCATTTGGTTCACTTCTACTTGATGGTAAAACAATTCGTTTGGCTGGACAAGATTCACGTCGAGGAACATTTAGCAATCGTCACGCCGTAATCGTGGATAAAGAAAATGGAAATGAGTGGACTCCGCTTCGCGGATTAATTAGTGATGAAAGCCAATTCTTTGTTATTGATTCCCTGCTCTCCGAATATGCAGCAATGGGCTTCGAATACGGATATTCAGTAGTACGAGATGAAGCGTTAGTTCTGTGGGAAGCACAATTTGGTGATTTTGCTAATGGTGCACAAACCATTGTTGATGAATTTATCTCCTCCTCTTTACAAAAATGGGGTGAGCGATCTTCGATAGTTTTGTTATTGCCACATGGTTATGAAGGACAAGGACCGGATCATTCATCTGCACGCATCGAACGTTATTTAGCACTTTGCGCAGAGGAAAACATGACAATTTCTCAACCTTCAACGCCTGCATCGTATTTCCATCTCTTGAGATGGCATGCAAAAAATCCTGCACGTAGACCAATGGTTGTATTTACTCCTAAATCTATGTTGCGTCTTCGCGCTGCAGCTTCGAAATTGCAAGATTTCACAACTGGACAATTCCAACCATTAATTCCGGACGATACTGTGCATAATGCAACACGCGTTATTTTCTGTTCTGGTCGCGTGTATCACGATCTTGTTGCAGAACGCGCAGCGCGTAAGGAAGATACAACAGCAATAGTTCGAGTAGAACTTTTGTATCCACTGCCTGCTGCAGAAATGGCAGCAGAAGCTGCAAAACATCCAAACGCAACGTTGTTATGGGTACAAGATGAACCAGCCAACCAAGGACCTTGGCCATTTGTTGCACTACGCACTGCCGAACAATTTGGTGGTGAAGGATTTGGCGGACGAACATTGCGTCGAGTTTCACGTCGGGCTACAGCAAGTCCTGCAACTGGAAATCATCACTTGCATGAAGAAGAACAAAAAGCATTATTAATGGAAGCGTTTACTCGCTAACTTTGCCTCGGTGATATCTACCGATAACACGACCAATGATTTCTTCGCGTGGAATATCTCCCCATTGTCGTGAATCCGTGCTGGCGTCTTTATTATCACCGTGCACTGTTATAAAAGCCCCAGTTATGCCAGCTATACGTTTAATGAATAATGAAGCTGCTTCGGCTCGTGAATCAAGGGGCCGACGTAGGACTACGAGTTGACCCACACGAATTTGCATACGTGAGGAATACCAGACTAATAACCAGTCCCCATCGTTAAAAGTAGGGGCCATTGACTGCCCAGAAACTCGTACTGTGCCAAATCTGCTCACGAACAGTAGTCTTGCACATAGTCGTTCGCGATTTAATTAAACGCTAAGAAACAGCGCTCTTGAAGGAGAGAATCACATGAAATTGTTCCAACCAAAGACAGTTGTACTTGCACACTGCGATCTTCCTTGTGGTGTTTATGATCCAGCACAAGCAAAAATCGAAGCACTTTCAGTAAAGGCTTGCATGGAAAAATACGCGGCCAGCAGCGATGCAGATTTTAAATCTCGCTCTGTAGCAATTAAAGAAGAACGCTCACACCAAGTTAAAGAACACCTATGGGTTTTGTGGACTGATTACTTTAAGCCAAATCACTTTGAGGCCTATCCTCAGTTGCACACACTATTTAATGATGCAACAAAACTTGCTGGCGCAGCTGGCACAAAGGGAACAAATGACGTCGCAGTTGCAGATAAATTGATCGCAAAGATTGATGAAATCGCAGAAATCTTCTGGGCAACTAAGAAGTAATACTCGACTGTATTGATTGAGCAGCGGTTCGGGCGAGGAAAGATACTCGCTCAACCGCTGTTCTTTTTATTACAGCCGATGCAACAAGTCTTTCGCCTTCGTATGATTCACAGATAAAAGTTAATTCACGACCATTTACTTCAGTGCAGCTCGCTGACGTTCGAAGTTCGCCGCCAATTGCAATACCGCCATGAAATTCGAGGGCTATAGAAGTTTCTACAGTTGTTTCGCCATTATCTAAATGCTCTGCAATTGATGCAATCGCAGCACTTTGCATCGCGTTAATGATCAGTGAATTGGCAAGAACGGGTAAATCGCCAACTCCAATAGCAACAGCTGTATCTCCTGGGCGCACAATCATTGTCGAAAAAGCCACTGCACCTATGAGATCTTCAGCAGGAACCATCATAAGAATTACGCCTCTTCGTTAGGGAAGCGGTATTCCTCGGTATGCTCAATGTGAATTTCATGCGATTCGATAGTGCCATCCTCATTTATTTCAATCGAGATCTCAGTCATTCTAAATTCACGAATAATATCTGGCGCGCTGTTCACAGAACTATTAAGTAGCTGTTGGTGAATTTGATCGTGCAAATCTTGAGGAGCACGCTCATTACACGATCTGCGGAGTACTGATTGCATTAATGCTCGAACAGTGCGCTCATGTTCGAGTTCGGCGGTACAGGCAGGGCACTGTTGTAAGTGAACTTCAATTGTTGCAATCTCTGATGTATCTGAAATTTCGCCATCAACGAATAGCAGTACAGAATGCAGGACATCTACACAATTAGTTTCATGTATAAAACTATTGCTCATGATGTCCCTCCCTTATTCGCTTTTTTATCAGCCTTTTTATCTGCTGTATCCGTGGAGTAACCAAGTTCTTTTGCATACTCAGTTAATTTCTCGCGAAGCTGTTTGCGACCACGGTGTAGGCGAGACATCACTGTGCCGGTTGGAACACCAACGATTTCTGAAATTTCTTTGTACGCAAAACCTTCAACATCAGCTAAATAAACCGCGATACGAAACTCTTCAGGAATTTCTTGCAAGGCACGTTTGATATCGCTATCAGGAAGATTTTCCAATGCCTCAACTTCTGCAGATTTTCCTTGATCACTTGTATGTGATGCCGCATCCGCTAATTGCCAATCTTCAACCTCACCGGCACTAAGTTGCGGGCGACGTTGATCTTTTCTGTACGTGTTTATAAAAGTAGTTGTAAGAATTCGGTAAAGCCACGCCTTGAGGTTAGTGCCAGGTTCAAATTGATGAAACGATGTGAATGCTTTGAGATATGTATCTTGAACCAAGTCGCGCGCGTTATCTGGGTTTCGTGTGTAGCGAAGTGCGGCAGCATATAACTGATCTGTGAACACAAGAGCATCGCGCTCGAACCGATTGGTGCGATCGGAAGCGCTCTCTTTAACTAAATCAGTGGATGACATCGCCGTAAGGCTATCGCGTCGTCGTACTTTGATGCATTGCGAAGCGCGCTAGAACAGGGTTTCAGGTTCGCCCAGTGCAATCGGGTCAATCAGGCGCGGGGTGTTATTTCGAACCAGGTTCACTTGCGAAGAAACTGGGTGTGCAACTAAGCCATCATCTGGTTGCGAATTAACCATGAGTGAACGCAATAAATCGACATCGTGTTGAGCTGGATCAAGCCATGCATCCCAACGATCTGGCGGCATCATTACTGGCATGCGACTGTGAATAGTTGCTAATTCACCAACAGCTTCACGAGTAATAATTGCAGCGCTTTGAATTACTTCGCCTTCCATGCTTTTCCAGGTTGACCAAATCCCCGCAATAGGAAGTGATCGAAACTTAGTTGATGAAATATAGAAAGGTTGTTTAGGAGAATATTTTCCAAGTGCCGTTGCCCATTCGTAATAACCATCTGCTGGCACCAAACATCTCTGTGTTCTAAATGCATTACGAAAAGTTGGCTTCTCATGAATTGATTCAGAGCGTGCATTAATTGCATGGGATTGAGATGCACGTGCTTCTAATTCACTCTGATGCCAATGCGCCATGATTCCCCACGATGCAATTGATAACTCTTTTTGTTCGGCCAGATTTTGCGATGCACGAACGATATAAATTGGATTAGTCGGTGCGATATTCCAACTCGATGGTAATTCTTCGGCAGGCGTATTGGCGCCGATACCGAATTCTTCTGCCAGTTCGGAGGTCTTTAGCGATTGCGCATAACGGCCGCACATAGAGATACAGGTTATCGGTAGACTCATACATATGGCTGATTCACACAAGGAAAACTCGTCGAGTACAAGTGAGGCGATGTGGCCTGCTCCTTTTCGCGGATCACAACCTGTTAATGCACGCGTCGTAATTCCGGGATCTAAATCAGTTACTAATCGCGCACTTATCCTTGCCGCCCAGGCTAATTCACCATCAATTTTGCGCAGACCACTTGTCTCCCGTGATAGCGAATTAATGGTGGCAGGACTTCGCGCACTTGGAATTAATGTAGAAGAAATAGAAGTTGAAAGTAACGCTAACTCCAACGCCAGCACTAACAACGCAAATGCCGATGCCAGCGCCCGTACAAACAACGCCGGTACCGCCGCCACTAAAGAATTAGCCTGGAAGATAACGCCAGCACCACTTAAGGGACCGGCGACAATTGATGTTGGTAACGCAGGAACAGTAATGCGATTTTTGCCACCACTTGCAGCCCTTGCGCAAGGCACTATTGCTTTTGATGGAGATCCACGTTCGCATGAACGACCACTTGGCCCTGTAATTAAAGCGCTTGAAGAACTTGGAATTTCAATTGATCACGGCAATCGCTATAGCTTGCCACTTTCACTAGTTGGTATCGGAAAAATTCCTGGTGGCGATATTGATATTGACGCAAGTGCGAGTAGCCAATTTCTATCAGCGCTCTTGTTAATTGGACCAAGTACGGTAAACGGAATTACCGCTCGACATGTTGGTGGCGAACTTCCTTCGATGCCACACATTGAAATGACTGTCGAAATGCTCCGCGATTTTGGCGCAACTGTTCATGTCGATGCGGCAAAGAAAACTTGGAGAGTAGAACCAGGTGCGCTGCACGGAAAAGATATGGTGATTGAACCTGATTTATCTAACGCAGCGCCATTCTTATCTATTGCAATGGTGTGTGGTGGCTCAATAACAATTGCTGATTGGCCACAAAAAACTACACAACCTGGAGATCAATTAAGAACATTGCTTAGCGATATGGGAGCAAGTATTTCACTGAACAATGACGGATTGACATTGACTGCTAACTCTGAAAAATCTGCACTACGCGATGCACCAAAAATTCTTGGTATTGATGTTGATTTACATGATGTCGGCGAGCTAACTCCATCTATTGCTGCCCTTGCAGCACTAGCCGATTCACCTTCACACTTGCGCGGTATTGCACATCTTCGTCTGCATGAAACTGATCGATTGGCAGCACTTACTCGAGAGATTAATTCGATAGGCGGCAAGGTCACAGAAGATCACAGTGCGCTGCATTTTGAACCATCTCAACTTCGAGCAGGAACCTTTCACACATATGAGGATCACCGCCTAGCCACAGCGGGTGCGGTAATTGGTTTAGTTACACCAGGCATCGAAGTGGAAAATATTGCCACTACACGCAAAACACTTCCTGATTTTCCAGGACTCTGGAAGAGTTTGGTTCAGTAGTGAGTAAACGCATTTACGACGAGAGCGATGCACGTATTCGTCCTGCACGAAGTACTCGTCCACGCACTAAAGATCGCCCGGCACATGATGATGCAATCTCAGCACTAGTAACAACCGTTGATCGTGGTCGAACAACATGCATTACAGATGATCGCTTAATCGTTACTGCAATGAAGTCTCGCGAATTGGGGCCAAAATCAGTTGTTGTTGGTGACATTGTTAGTTTAGTTGGCGATGTAAGCGGAGATGAAGGTTCACTTGCTCGAATTGTGGCTGTTAACCCGCGACGCAACTCTTTAAGCCGAACCGTCGATGACGTTGCAAAGATTGAACGAACCATAGTTGCCAACATTGATTACTTAGTAATTGTTGCAGCAACAACTAATCCAGAACCACGTCGTGGCCTAATCGACCGTTTCTTGGTGTGTGCATTTCATGAAGGAATTGCACCAGTACTTTTAATAACAAAGACAGATTTAGCGCCGCTGCCAGAATTTATCGAAGAGTACAAAGCTCTAGGCGTGCAAATTGTTACAACATCGAGTAAAACATCAGATCGTGAAGCCGATGTTGCAAAAATTCACTCACTTCTTGCAGGAAAAACTTCTGTGTTGGTGGGCCACTCCGGTGTTGGTAAATCAACTCTTATTAATGATTTAGTTCCACATGCTGGGCGAATTACTGGAGATGTTAATGATGTAACTGGTCGCGGTCGCCACACATCTTCTAGTGCGATTGCACTTCCGCTTTCGCCAGATTTAGATCCTGCTGGTGGTTGGGCAATTGATACACCTGGTATTCGTGCATTTGGTTTAGCGCACCTAGATCCAAATAAAATAATTGCTTCCTTTGGTGATTTATCTGAAGTAGCTGCAACGTGCATGCCCCACTGTTCACATAGCGAAGAGAGTTGCAGACTTAACGAGTGGGCCGCCCCTAATGGCACCGTCGACGTTGCCAGAACGCGGCGCCTACAAAGTTTGCGTTCATTACTTGAAATTAAGGACTTTGATTCATCTCCGACCGAATAAACACGTACTGTGGGCTGCGTTGTAGACTGAACGAGTGATGGCATCTGAGTATCCGCGCGAAGCTGATTTGGCTTTGGCACTAGTAATGGCTGATGCCGCAGATGTTATTTCAATGGCTCGCTATCAATCTCAAGATTTAGTAGTCACAACAAAACCAGATAACACGCCCGTTACTGATGCCGATAAGGCAACTGAAAAAGCGCTGCGCGACATTCTTGCCAAGGAGCGTCCTGATGATGGATTAGTTGGAGAAGAGTTTGGAACAAGTGGCACCGATGCAAAGCGTTACTGGGTTATTGATCCAATCGATGGAACAAAGAACTTTATGCGCGGTGTTCCAAGTTGGTCCACTCTTATCGCACTCATCGAACGCAAAGATGATGGCACCGAACAAATTATTGTTGGCGTTGTTAG